>WSSedL1CaDRAFT_10001041_pt1 | contig 17532 bp, 16 predicted proteins | sample WetSurSL1Cattail_FD_9464 | JGI IMG/M metagenome (IMG submission 9464)
AATCGTGCCTCGCAGGTATTCCAGATCTGTAAACTCAGGATAATACCCAAGCCCCTCCTCAATGAGTTTGATGGATTGATCATATCTAGCCATATTCATCAGACAGTTCACCATTTTTAGTACAAGCTTCGAGCTGAATCCCTGACCGGCATCAAATCTGGCATATGACTTTTCATAATACTCATAGGCTTTTGCGTTATCACCAAGCGAAAAATATTCATTGCCTAAATTAAACAAGGCAAATCCATAGTCCGGATTCTGTTCCAATTCCTTCTCCAGAATACTTATATTCCTCTGCCGCTTGCTTTGATGCGTTATATTGTTATTCAAATACCCATAATGATATATTTTCACCTCTTTTGTGAGGATCCTGGCATCTGGGTTTATGGCTTTTATATTGCAATAGATTTGCTCATGGATCGGATTGGAGAAATAATATCCCCTGCCATTTCTAATCAGTCTCATGTTCAGATTATTCATTGCATCCAGGCCGGGCTTGTTGCCGATATAACTGATGGTCTCGAAGAAGTATGCTTCTGCATCATTATTTTCAATAAGTTCTTTCACTGTACCTTCAAAGGAAGCATCCAGTTCATCATCTGCGTCCATGAGCAGAATCCAGTCACAGACTGCAAACTTCAGGGAATAATTTCTGGCATCGCTGAAATTGCCATTCCACGGAAAATGGTATACTTTTGCTCCGAAGCTTTTTGCGATTTCGACGGTAGAATCCGTAGATCCGGTATCTACGATAATCATTTCATTTACAATTTTTTTTATGCTTTCAAGGCATCTCGGCAGATTGTCCTCTTCGTTTTTTACAATCATGCATAAGCTTAACGACACTTTACTCACCCCTTCCCTTTGCGCTATATAAGTTGCAAAAAGGGATCCTTGGTTTTTGCAACAGAGTACTGTATGTAAGATAAGTGTAAAAAAGTTGAGGCCGCAAATCTTTTTTACACTATCTATATATGCATTTCATGGCAAAAAGTGAAAATTTACTTATATTGTGCCGTAATGAAAACTGAGGGGCGTGACTACTAAGTCTCAGCCCCTCATTATCTAAATCATAGATGAAATTAACTTTGTGCATTGTAGGAAACCTCTGCAGTTACCGGATTTGTTCCAGCTTGCAGGAGCAGTCTGGTAAATTTCAAATACTTCTGAGCTATGAGCACTGATTTGGAAGATGGCGCTATCGATGTCACACCTGTTGGTTCTGTCAGGTAGAAGGTTTCCGTATCTACAGGCGATATTTGCAATATGGCAGTCAGCGTATCTGCACCTGAAGTATTGGCAACATAAAACGAGTATATTTTTTCTATGGAAGTATTCGATGTCAATGCAGTGATTGTTGAATTTGCTGAAACGACAACGGTAGTCGCAGTTTCGGCAAAAGCGGGAACGGATAAGGCTGTTATGGTACCGGAAGTTACTACCGCCGTGACTGTTCCCAGCAAGGCTGTTATGGTGCCGGAGGTTACTACCGCTGTGACTGTTCCCAGCAAGGCTGTTATGGTACCGGAGGTTACCACGGCTGTAACCGTATCCACCAAGGCGGTTATGGTACCGGAGGTTACCACCGCTGTGACTGTTCCCAGCAAGGCGGTTATGGTACCGGAGGTTACCACTGCTGTGACTGTTCCCAGCAAGGCGGTTATGGTACCGGAGGTTACCACTGCTGTAACCGTATCCACCAAGGCGGTTATAGTACCGGAAGTTACTACAGCTGTGACAGAACCGACAATACGAAGATTGCCGCTCGAATCTGTCTGTACTGCCAGTACATTTGACCCATTCTGACCATATATCTGTGTCTGCATCTGACTGGCAACATTATTAAAAACCAGGTTATTTGGCAAATTGATTCTCCTCTTTTCTGTTCCAATAATATTATTTTATGTTAAGTACATAGTTTTCGTTACTGTCAGCTCAAATTACTGTAAATTGTTGAATCTGAAGTTCCAACGTTTTTTGCCGTGCATATTATGTTGTGTGAGATGACGATACGTCATGCAAGAGGTGAGCAAAGTTATGGGTGAAGGGAAAGAATGGTTTACCCCTTACATTGAACCGGACTTTTCGATGGGGTGCACGTTGGAATATGAGTATATCAGGAGACCTCCTTTTCCACTGCTTTTATATATGAATCTACATAACAGGTGTACTGCGATGTGTGACCTTTGCCCAAGGTCAAAGCAGGCAGACCCGCCGGCATATATGGATTGGGATTTATATGCGAAAACGGTGGATGAATTTTCCGAAAAAGGCGGCGAGGTCATCGTTTTGTCCCCCCATGCAGAACCATTTGCAGATAAAAAGGTAATTGAGTATATCCGATATGCAGCCTTGAAAGGGCTTAAGTTTTACTTTATAACCGACATGGCCGGGTTGGATGAAGAAACGTTGAATGCCATGATCAATTTTGGTTTAAGTGCAAGGTTTGAAATTTTATTTCCGGGGATATTCGAAGAGACCTGGCGAAAATCAACAGGAGTGTGTTTGTGGGAGAGCTTGCAAAACATTAAAAATTTAAAAAGGAAATACGGCAATATCGGTTTTATAAGAGCAGTAAAAGAACATTTCCTGCCCTTTGAACAGGATGTTGCTGCATTTTACTGGAATTTTCTTGGTATTGGCGTAGTTTTTGAAGAGACACTGGACTGTGCAAATATGATAGCCAGTGAGAATAAACCGATGCGAAGAATAGGAATGGGATGTGTTCCTTTGTTAAACGGGCTGACAGTCGATGCGGATGGGACTGCATTATTATGTCCCATGGATGCCGATAGAAGACAACCGCTTGGCAATCTAAGAACAGACACAATTGAAAACATATGGAATTACCATGAACTGAAGAGTATAACGGACGAGGTCTATAAAGAAAAGCGAACGGAAATGGAGTTAATTTGCAACCATTGTCGCAGGCTTTGTTTGTAGAGGCAGGAAATGAATCTTGTTTGCTTGCAGAAGGTGACTCATGGATAGAAAAGTATATGTAGGGGATTTAAAAATAGAGTTTGATGAGAAACAGGCAATCAATGAAGTACTGGAAAGCGGAAGAATCTCAGAATGGAAAAAGGTCCGGGATTTTGAAAAGCTTTTTTCCGAATATATAGGAAGAAAATTCTGTGTGCTTGTCAACTCCGGCACATCGGCACTGATTGCAGGATTATACGCACTGCTGCTGGATGACCGGTTTCCTGCAATAAAGAAAGGTGCAAAGGTGATAACCAGTCCCATCACCTATATCGCAACCGTAAATGCAATTGTTCACGCCGGATTGGAGCCTGTTTTTGTGGATATTGACCCCCTTGATTTCAGTATTCAGTGTGATTCGGTTGAAAAGCTGCTGCAAAACGCGACTCCCGGAGAATACTGTATGGTTCTGCCGGTTCATTTAATGGGGTATCCTTGCGACATGGACAGGTTGAATGCCCTGGCAGATCAATATGGGTTAGTTGTTTTTGAGGATGCGGCACAGGCACATGGCACTTTGTACAAGGAGAAAAACCTGGGATGCTGCTCTCTGCTGGCGGATTTCTCATTCTATATCGCACATAACATACAGGCAGGAGAGATGGGTGCAGTTGTAACAGATGATCCAATGCTTTACAGGATGATGAAAAAGCTGAAAGCGAACGGGAGAATGTGTGATTGTCAAATATGCACCCGGATGAGCAGCGTTTGCAGCCATGAAGATCCGGACCCGGAGCAGGATCGTGACCCGAGGTTTTTACACGATGTGATCGGGTTCAATTTTAAAACAACAGAGTTCTGTGCCGCCCTTGGACTCGCGCAGCTGAAAAAAGCGGAGGAGAATATCAGAATACGGCAGAGAAATGTAAAAATGCTCAGTGAGCGGCTTCTTAGATATGATGAGGACCTGCAGCTCCCCCTGTTTTCGAGCGATATATCCTATCTGGCTTATCCGCTTATTTTAAAAAAAGGGTCCACTGTAAAAAGAAAAGCCCTGCGTAAATTCCTTGAGAGGAATGGAGTTGAATGCAGACCCATGTTTGGCTGCATTCCGACTCAACAGCCTGCATACGGCTACCTGAAAGAGAAATATGCAGGAAATCTTATAAATGCGGAATATGTGGGAGAACATGGATTTTACATCGGATGTCATCAGTATGTTTCACTGGAAGATATAGACTATATCGCACAAGTGTTTGATGCTTTTTTCGGAGTGAAAAATGAACCTTTAAAAGGATAAAGAGTTCAACAATGTACGGACATTCACAATTATGAGAATTATATGAGCATTAATAGATACATAAAGATTTGGTGCAGGAACCTTTTTGCTGTGCGTTACTTAACGTACACAAGCTGATCAGAATGTCTTAACAGCCTGGATGGTTGTGGTTGCAGATTTTTGCAGCTCTTTTCCCAGGATTGCAACGGATTTATTCCAGGAATATTTTTTGGATGTTAGCAGTCCGTTGATTTTCAGTGTCTTCCTGAGCTCCGGGCAGTCAAAAAGTTTTTGCAGCTTATTCACCAGCATGCGTACATTGCCTGGTTCATAAATCAAGCTGTTATATTCGTCGACAGCATAGTCCCGGATTCCGCCGTTATCCGAGGTGACCACAGTGACCCCGCAGCTCATTGCCTCAAGAGGGGGCAGGCCGAAGGATTCATATTTTGAGCCGCATATATAGATATCGCATTTTCTGTAGATATTTCCTATTTGCTCTCTGGAAGGAGCGATATACTGCTTTATATCCATGCCCAGGCTTTTATAGCTGTTCTTGAGAGGAAGCTGTGTAAGCCAGTTGATTTTGAAGGAGTATCCCAGTGCTTTTAAGCCGAACAAAGCCCCCAGTATGGTATCATGACCTTTAAACCGGATGGTGTCACTGCCGACCAGCAGTATTTCAAGCGGTGAATTTTCCATACCACTCTTCCCGGATGGATAAAAAATTGTTTTATCAATTGCATTCGGTATAATCGTAGAAGCTCTGCCAAAAAGTTCGTTGATTTTCTGATTCATGATGCCTGAAACTGTAAGTATCCTGACAGGGAGTTGATAGGCCGAAGTGATGATGTGTTTCTGTGAAGGCTCCATTTTATCAAATTCAAAAATATCAAAATCCCCCTGTGCAAAGTGGTACTTGACAGGGGCATCTATTTTTAATGCATCTACCACCAAATCCCAATAACCGGCTATAACGACATCGACTTTTGGAACGATTTCATATATATTGCATTCAGCAGGTATTTGAAAATATCTGGTTTTACATTCAATCCATGTTGGTTTTTGCGCGTGAGAGTATACAAGTACATCATGCCCTTTCGCTGCAAGATGGTTTGATTGCTCAATCTGGATTTGCGTACCGCCTGTCATGCCTGTAAACGGCAGTAAATATGCCACCCGCAGCCGGCTTTTGTTGAATATGCCGTCTGCTGTGTTTTGCAGATTATATTTTACCTGCTGCATGGAAAGCAATTGTTTCATACTTTCAATTTCTTGTGTATCATTATCGAGCAATGCCGTATTCAACCTCATGATGGGATCCGGATTTCCGGATATTTGCCATATATACTCACAACGTTTTTGCGTGTACGCCGCCCTCACCTCATCAATGCTTTTTTGTGGCACAGTAACACCTCCTACAGTTTTCCCTGCGCAATTTCTTCCTTTACTCTTTCCATCAGCTTCTCATATCGGACTTGCTGCTCGGCCTGATGGGCATAACAGATTGCACCCGCATGACGGCGGTAATATACCAGGGGTTCACAGATCTTGGCCATCTCCCCCCTCTCCAGCATTCTATACCAGAGATCGGTATCCTCGCAAAATTCAAACTCCTTCCGGTATCCACCCGCTTCTTCAAAGGCGATTTTCCGGAACAGCACAGTCGGGTGTGCAATGGGAGAATTCAGGTTTCTGAATTGCCGGCGGACTTCCTGCTTTGTGCCATAGCTGCAATAAAATGCTTCAATGGATTTTAACGCATCCGTAATCTCATCTGCTATGATTTTAATGCCGGTCGCCACCAGCACAAGTCCTGGATCACTCCCGATGCACCGGATTTGTTTCTCAATCCTTTTGGGCAGGCTGATATCATCGGCATCCTGTCTGGCGATATACATGCCGGATGCGTAAGAAATACCTTCATTCAACGCATCCACAATTCCCCGGTTTGATGCAAAGGTAATGATTTTCACGCGTTTATCCTTTATGGAGGACAGGATCCCGGAAGTACCGTCCGAAGAACCGTCATCGACAATAATAAACTCAAAATTCTGAAAGGTCTGATGCAATATGCTTTCTACCGCATGGAAAACATATTTTTCGCCGTTGAAAACCGGCATAACCACACTTACCAATGGCAAACAAAACACATCCTCTGGGATAGCAAAATAGGCACTTCACATCATACTATGAGACAGAATGGCAATTGTTTCTTTTCGATACAGATAACACATGGAGGTTCAAATGAGAATTCTGTACACAGCACTAAAGTATGATTATGGCATACGTGAAATGGGCTATAGCTATGAGTATGAGAATTTTTACAGCGCCTTGCTGTCCTTGGGACATGAAGTGCTGGAGTTCGATTTCATGAGTATACTGAGGCAAAATGGCAAAGCTGCAATGAACAGACTGCTTATCAGTACAGTTCACGAATTCAAACCACACATTCTATTCTGCTGCCTGTTCAGTGATCAATTCGATTATGAAACCTTTCGCTATATTTCCAGGGAAACGGATACCATCACGGTAAATTGGTTCAGCGATGATGTATGGAGATTTGAGACCTATTCCCGATATTGGTGCTGGTGCTTTGATTATATTGCAACAACCGATCACACAGCAATGGACAAATACAAATCCATTGGTTATTCAAATGCACTGCTTACCCAATTTGCCTGCAACATCCAAAAATTTGCCAAACTGGAACTTCCTAAAAAATATGAGGTGACTTTCGTTGGACAGCCTCATGGGAAAAGAGTCGATATGATCAATCATTTAATAGCAGAGGGAATCTCTGTCGCATGCTGGGGGAACAATTGGCCCAATGGCAAGTTGTCCCAGGAAGAGATGATCCGTGTTTTCAATCAAAGCAAAATCAATCTGAATTTCTGTGCAGCTTCTATGGAGATCAGCCACCAGCCGGTGTATCAAATGAAAGCGAGGATTTTTGAAATCCCGGGCTGCGGCGCATTTCTACTAACGGACCCCGCACCGGGACTGGAATGCTATTACACCATCGGACAGGAAATCGAATGCTTTTCCGATCTGCAGGATCTGGTCGATAAAGTCAAATACTATCTGGTTCACGATCAGGAAAGGGAGCATATCGCTTTACAGGGATATATCAGAACAAATACGCAGCATACCTTTGAAAAAAGATTTGAACATCTCCTGAGCTGCATCTCTGAAAGGGGTAAAAGCCGCTAAAGCTCACTACAGGCCTAATCCGGATACCACAGTCTGCACAAAGCAATCCGTGCTGAATGGATGGAAACCGCTTCCCGAGAGAAAATTCCTTATGTTCTGCCTGTAATTTTCGATCTCCCGCTGTTCCATGTGAATCAATTTGTCAACCAGCAGATCAACGGAAGCAAAGTCGCGGAGGTGTACAAACGTATTGCGCGGTATATGGGAAAAGATATCCGGAGCGCCATAGTAAACAGGGATAGTGCTGGATAAAAAGCTGTCGAATATTTTTTCAGAAATATACCCTTGCAGGGAGGTGTTCTCAATGCATAATGAGAATGTGTGATTCCGCAGCGCCTGATGCTTGTTTTCACACCGCCCCTGATAGCACTTGCCGCTCCATCCGTTGCCATACACATGGAAGTCAGGGATACAGGTTTCAAAATAATGGACATATTGTCTCCGAAGTGTATACATTTCACCGGGGTATTCGGATAGATGGTCACTTCCTATAAATGCAAGTAAAAACGGCCGGGCCCTTTTATCATCTTTTATTGTGATATCTTCCTCCTGGATGCTCTGAGGAAAGTTGAACTTAAAGTAATGGACGTGTTCAATCAGTACCTCTGCATAGGTGTAAGTTCTATAAAAGTCGGCCGCATAACCCTGCAAATTCTTTTTGGACCACATATCCGGCAGGATGGCTGGAGGCTCAAATAAGAATAAAAGCTTATCCTGCTTTTTGAAAAAAGCCCCTATGGTCTCATGTATCATTGCGTTGTAATTAAACATGATAAACTTGTCATACTCTTGTATAACACCGGTATCAAAGGTATGCAGCTCCACCCCCATGGACTTGAGCTGCTGTTGAAGCCGATAATATGGATATAAGCAATTATCCCTGTTGTAAACAGAGGCCGGATTGAATATTTCATCCCTGCAAAATGTACCATCGAACGGAAAAAGAGCAACCTTCATATGAACTCCAAACAGAAACGGGAAATTTAGTATTATTGTATGTATCTATAATGAAAAAATGAATCGGGATCACCGGTTTTTCATATGTATTGCATTCGGCAGCAGGTTTTTACATTAAATTCGGTGCTGCAGGTCTGCAGTCTCATAATAAAGAACAGGTTTGATTATGTGCGCATACAATGATATAGGCTTGCATCCTGTGTATTATGAAAAAATATGTACTATGAACAAAAAAGGGGATATAACATGTCGGAGGCGCTTGATTTACAGGGATGGTTTACAGAAGCAGATGGAAAATGGTATCACTCCGTCGCTTCCAGAATCACGGGTGGCAAGATCATAGAAATCGGAACCTGGAAGGGTCTAAGCACTTCATTCATAGGGAAAGTCTGCAATAAGAATCACAGTCCGTTATGGTGCGTTGATACCTGGCAGGGTACGGCAGATGACTTTAAGAAGGATTATTCCGGATTTCTGCAAAAAGAAGATGTATATTCTGTATTTACAAACAATATGCGGTTGCTTGGCATCGAGCTGACACCTGTCAGAATGGCATCCCTGGACGCGGTTGATTTATTTGACGACGCCTGTTTTGACTTTATTTTTTTAGATGCCTCCCATGACTATGAAAATGTAAAAAGAGATTTGGAAGCCTGGATGCCGAAGCTAAAGAAATATGGAATTTTCGGAGGACATGATTTTCATCTCCATCAAAGCTATTTCGGGCTCAGGAAGGCAGTACTCGAATTCACGGGAAAAGAGAAGCAGAAGCTGAATCTGGAGCCGGACTCGATATGGTATTTTGTGAAAGAATAACTATCCCGATTATGGAACTAAAATGTATAAATATAGTTTTTATTCAAATTTAAAGCAAGGTGAATAGAATTGGGGAGCATAAAGCTATGTGCTTCAAACAATACATATATATCCAGTAAGAATTCAACTGAAAATTACACAAGTTCCAGGTCTGTCTATGTAGGTATGACTTCCTCAGATGCAGTTTTTCGGGCATTACTCTATTTTGATCTGAGCACTATATCTGGCGATATACAGATTGAATCTGCTGTTCTTAAAATGTATTCCGTTCAGGGTAGTACCTGTGCAGATAAACTTAATCCCTATATGATTGAATCGAAATGGGACCCTGATAATGTTACATGGCACAATCAGCCCTCCATTCAACCATCTGTGCCGGGAAATGCCATTGAATTATCCACATCCGGATGGTACAGCTGGGATATTACCAGCATGGTTCAATTATGGCTGAGAGATAGCCAACGCAATTACGGCCTGATGATAAAATCCGGGGAGAATGAAGGAAATCTAAACATTCATCAGTTTCATTCCTCACAGACCTACATTTATAAAGATTACAAGCCTGTACTTGAGATCGGATACAGCCATAAGAGTACCGTTGTACTGGGCTCCCGGGATACTGCAAATATCATTGAAACGATATTTGCATGCGAAAGAAGCAAGTACACTGCGTGGCAGAATACTTCCGTTTATTCCTTGTATACCTTTTTCGTACAGAACAAAGGTCCATATCCTGCTTGTATCAGAGTTCAGATCAGCCCCGACAAGGCGGCTGTCTTTGATGAAGCAGCAGAATACGAGGTTGATTCGGGAAATGTTCAGGCTATTGTACCGCAGCGTTTTGGTTTCTATACCAGATTAGCCTGCAAAGCAGGCTGTTCTACATTGAGGGTGTGGTTTCAGGCACAGATATAAATGAAAATTCTTTAGCCGCACAGCCTGCAAGTTCCAAAGGAAACACAGGATCTCAGCAACTCGCAGATGTTTTTATATTCGCTTTTTGTTATCCCGTATTTTTCGAGAACATTCTGAGCCGGTATCCTGGGTATAAAGGTCATATCTCCGCAGCAGTTGGGCCTGGCTTTATCCGGTAAAGCATCGTATTTTTCGCCGAAATCCCTGTAGGTTGCGTCAATCCCATTAATCTTGAATATCTTGGTTTCGCAAATTGCACTATACACGTCTAATTCCAGTTTCATAATAAGCACTCCTTTTTCATATTATTTTTTAACTTATTTATATTGAAACCACTTCGTTATTTATTTGACAATGTAATTTTACTGCACTCCAAATCTTGCGGCAATAACATTTTATTAGCCAATGAATACACCATGAATCAGCTCCTATTAATAGATAAGGTTTGATTCTGTAAGAATATGTTATCCTGCAAATGACAACTTACGAGGGTTTCAGATAAGACCTGGTCCAACTTGTTCGGATTATATCAAGTCATGAACGCATGCATGTCGCAGACATTAAAAAGCAACCCCGTGAAAGGTTGCTTTCACGGGGTTGCTTTCAGATAGCTGCTCTTTCACACCAATTTGCACTGGCGGCTTACGCGGTAAGCTTTCCACGGTTGCCCGCAGAAATGGTGCGGCAGCAATAGCACTCTATCCTTCAGATATATTCTATCAAATCCATGAGTCTTTTGGCACTCCTCAATTTCCTTACCACGCTCAATCTTGCAGCCTGAGCTCTTTCATTTGAAGGTATGCCCCCTTCTTCCGTCCTTTTCATAATCTCTTCAATTTCAGCTTTCAGCTTCACCATCTGGTTCTCCTGATAGCTGCTGAATATGTCCAGACCCAGAATCCTGTTGGTGAATATGACGCCCTCCTCAGTTCTGGTAACCGTTATCTTAATTTTTGATGAACCATAATCGATCAGTCTTCTGGCCAGATTGAGACTTCCGAGTCTGTCAATATCCATTGCCGTCCCGCAGCGTGTACAAATAAAGAGGTCCCTGCCGAGCCTGTTGCTCTTTGAGTGGAAACCACATTCCACACAGGTATAAAAGATTCCTACGGAGCTTACCTTCACAGGCTTCGGCAGGCATTTCCACGGCAGCTTGTAATCCAACAGCCGGATCAACTGGTTATAATCCCTCTGCCGGTATACAGGCTGGATCCCTTTCTGTTCGTTTTCCATCCACCCCAGTCTGTCGCTTCGTCCGGGAAGGTTTTGTACAATTACCTGAGCCTTGTGAAGATAAGCCTGATCCGCAATGAATCTGGAGGCTTCATGAAGTTCGTTGACTGATATCCCGATAAAGCCGGGGGCAAGGCCGGGTGGCATTCCTGCAGCATTCCGACTGCTTAACGCACTGTTGTCCGCACCGGGTTTTCGGCTCCATCCTGCAGAAGATACCGGACCCTGTGCCAGTATTTCTCCCTTTTCATCAACCACGGTATAATTCAACCTGCTTTTTATTCCCCTTGAAACGCCCATAAAGGTTGAGGTTTTGATATCCTCCACTTCTCCCGTTTCAATGGAAACTGCCAGATAATATTCGCCCTGCCTTTCAAACAACCTTGCAGTCCTGAAGTTTTCCGGCGTATCGGCAGCCTCCTTCAAGATCTTTTCCTGCCATTTTCCGAATTCCAGCGGAACGAGGATAAAGGCTTCTCTCCTGCCCGTCCTTCCCAATATGTTGCTGTCCTTGTGGATATGCACCAGTCTCCCGCCATATCCGGAAACCCCGGATATCGATCTGGTATGAGTTCCATTCAGAAGATAAAGCTTTGCATAATACTTGTCCTTTGCTTTGTCATACAGCAGGCAGTAGCTCCTTTTCGTATCATACCGGCAGAAATAGAGCGGCCTGCATGGGAGAGCCTGCCCCAGGAGATTGTTTCCCGATCTGAGGCAATTTTCCACTGCAATGCCAAATTCAAGCTTCAGTGAATCCTTGAAGGGCTGTACATCAAAGCGGTTCAATTCCCGGCTGATATCACTGTCAATCCATTTCGACAGTGCCATTGCATTGTTGCGGCCCTCTTTCCCTCTGTACTTTTCCGTCATTGCCGACAGCTCGGAGGCACCTTTGGCAAACAGGAAACCCAATGCCTTATTATAATCAAGCAATGCCTTGTCAATAATCTCTTTTTTGGCTTTACCCGGCTTATGAAGTTTCAGGACCACTGTCCGCAAGCCCATACCTCAGAACCCTTCTCCGATTTTATTCTTTCGGTTCTATTCTTTCGGTTCTATTCTCTCGGTTTTATTCTCTCGGTTTTATTCACCGTCTGATATTCCTTGCTTCTTTTGTCCGGTGGAACCGAACACAAATCTATAAATAATTAATGGTACTCCAGGCTAACCTGTTTCCCTGATTTTCTAAGGTATATTACAATTTCTTCTACGAGTTTGAGCTTCAATCCAAGGTTCAACGGGAATTCCGGATTCTGATGCGCCGGATTCATTGCCCTGCCGACAATGAAATGAATGTTCGTGCTCTCTTCCAGAAGAATCTTTGCGAGCCGGGAGGCTCCATCCTTTTTACTGAGGTTCAAAAAATCCTGCATGTTGCTTTCAGAGGATTCAAAAGCTTTTATATATTCCAACGTCTTTTGTAAAGTCAGTATTCCTTCCGTTGAGAGGTCTATTCCTTCAATCTCTGCAGTCGGAGGTACACTTGGATTGTAATAGTCAAAATTCGTCCTGATTTTCCGTTCCAATACTCTTGCTACGATTTGTGAGGTAGTACCTCCGCAAACCACCTTTTTTCCGGGTAAAGCCGCAAAATCCAAAATAATACTGCGATCCTGCTCCGCATCGGCAGGTGGTCCCACCATGACGCTCAGCTTTACCGGTTTACGTATGTTGACGGTCACCACGGTGGTGTCGTCACCCGGTTCGTTTGCGTATAGATTGTCACATACGGAAAGCAATAGTTTTGTAATCGTTTTAGCCGACATATCCTCCTTGTAAGTCCGTTGGATGTATTCGGAAACATTCTCCCACTGCCACCCTAGATTCAAGGTTTGGCCTATTCCTGCATGGATGACCCCGTCGCTTGCCATAATGAATATGTCCTCCGGAGCAACGGTAAATCTGCTTTCCTTGATTGTTTTGCCGTTGATGTCCCTGACCGTCGTATCCAATTTACAGGGTTTTCTCTTCCTGAGCCTGAATACCGTCGGGTTATCAAACTCAGCCAGGTATCCTTCCCCGGAATTGAAAATCTGCAAAATGGAAAAGGTGGAATATGCTATCCCTCTCTCGTGACATACCGGAAGGGTTTCTGCAATCGTTTCAACTGCTTCATCGATATTGGACCCGTTTGCCATCATGGTACCGATTATTTTTGCAGTGAGGGTAGCAAGGATATTGGCTTTCACACCGCTTCCCAGGCCATCTGCCAACACTACCACCACGGAGTTGTCATTCCGGATGATCTCCACTTTATCCCCGCAGAGCTCTTCATTCTTCTTGCTCAAGCTTTCAAAAGCAGCATCTATATAGAAGCCCACTATTCATCACCCATTTCCGACATGATTGATTTTTTGAGTTTTGTCAGTGCGACCTTGGTTTCTGCCGTTGTTTCTCCCAGAAGGCTTGCAATCTCCTGTGCAACCCTCATTTGCTTTTCTATGACCTTCTGCGCCAGATCCACATTCTTTTCCCGCGTACTGTGAAGCTGCCGGATGATTTTTTCTTCATCCGATATATCCTGGATGATCACCACTACGATATTCTGTTCCAGTGCAATAATAATAGACTGTTTCACCGTCATGTCGTACTTTTCATAATGATATTTCTTATCATATACATTTTCTTTACTGTCAATGACTTCTTGAAAATCTCCACACTCCAGCACTTCGAATATGCTCTTGCCGACAAGGCTCATCGTGTCTGAACCAAAAAACTTGTGAGCCGAACGGTTGGCTTCCTGTATGAAGAGCTTGTCGTCAAGGGCGAAAATAGCATTGGGCGTAGTATTGATGATCAGGTTGGATATGGATTCAGCCCTTTCACGCATATACGGCAGGCACATATGAAGCTGGGCCCTGTTGTTGTAGACGGCAACCGCCTTATCCCTGCAGCTGGAATACCCGCATGCACCGCAATTCAATTCCTTGTCTCTTGTAAACTTTCCGATGCTGTTCAGTATACCCTGGATAGCCGCTTCAGATGGAACCTCAGCTTTCCTCGGACTTTCATAAAAGGTCTTCCTCAGATCAACCTTCACATCTTCCGTATTCAATAGCTTTTCTTCTCTAAGCCCGCGTTTCACATAGCTGATCAAACGAGCTCTGGCCTCGAGGAAGCCACCCTTGATCTGCTTTATGCAGGGACCGCCGATACAGCCACCCGAGCAACTGTTCATTTCAATAAAGTAGTTCTGCAGCTCGCCATCTCTGATCGAATCCAAAACTTTCATACACCGGTCGACACCATCGACGCTGATACACTGATAATTCCTGCTGCTGCGTTCCTCCATCGTTTTCAGTATTCCACCGGGCACGGGGTATATCCTGGCTTTCAGTTCCCTTGCTCCCTTGATCTCTTCGGAAAGATCCGTATCAGGACCGATTCCTTCTTCGGCGAACCACTCCTCCAGTTCTTCAAAGGTAATGACAGCATCAATCACTCCGCTATTTTGGAGTTCCCTTCGCTCATCCTTCTTGGAAAGACATGGTCCGATAAAAACTACACGGATTCTTGGTCCATAGGTCTCACGCAGCATTTTACCATGTGCCACCATGGGAGAAACCACAGGAGCCAGCTGTTCAATAAGTTCAGGGTAATATTTTCTTGCCAGAAGCGTAATCGAAGGACATGCCGTGGTAATGATATTCTTCATTTTATGCTCAAGAATCAGCCTGTCATACTGTTTTGAAACCTGTACGGCGCCGACTGCAGTTTCTTCAATAAATGTAAAACCCAGCCTTTTTAAAGCTGCATAAAACCAATTTTCATTGGCATACTCAAACGCTGATATAAAGGAAGGTGCAAGGCTTACATAGACCTTTTCCTTTTTCCTGAAAAAGCCCTTCACCGCATCTATTTCACTCTGAACCGACTTTGCATTCTGCGGACAGATGGTCAGACAATTACCGCAGTACATGCAATCCTCCTCCACGATCCGCGCCTGGTCATTCACAAAAGCAATTGCCTTTACGGGGCAGCTCCTGATGCACTTATAGCAATTTTTGCAGTTGGCTTCCTTGAACTGTATAATACTCATAGGCAAACCTTCTTACATATATATTCTTCAAATTTTACCGAAGCATTGCTGATCGTCAGATCCTCGACAAACTCGTCATCCACCTTGACAGAAACCCCTTTTGTACAGCGTCCGAGACAGAAAGATGCTGATAGCTCGACCTTTTCTTCCAGCTTATACTTTTTTATAAGTTCCTGAAATATCTGGATGATCTGGTAGGAGCCCTTCAAATGGCAGGAACTTCCGACACATATACTGACCTTGACCATCTTTAATTCCTCCGTAACTCTGCGAAGCAATACTTCGTTAATATTTTCACAACATTATTGTAATCCATTGATAATTTTTAGTCAATGTTTGCATCTGCCACATGTGCATTCTTATTCCATCTATATGGCGGAAACCCGGCGTGTTTTCGTCCTGTTTTCCTCTGCAACAGGGTGCTTGGATTTGTATAGCAGCTGCCAGTTGTTATCATTCTTCACCTTTGAAGGTTTTATGTGATTTTTATCCCTCTCCAGATAATCCTGGTAGCTCATGTCTTTGCAGGGGTACCCTGCGCCTTGTTCCCCGGAATCCTCAAAAAGCATCACATCCGCAAACAGGCAGAACGCCCTTTCGCTATTTTCCGTCAAATCCTTCCCACTTACAGTTTTACAGTAATCACAATATTCACAGTTCGTCATAGCACGCACTCCTTTTCTGAATGAACTATATTATAAATTTCTTCATTACTACCTTTTCGAAAAAGCTTCTTACGGTCTCACTTGACAAGGTTACGATTTCGCCGTCCTCCACCCTGGCAGATACCGCATTTGTACAATTCCCGAGACATAGGGCTGCCTTGATTACCACTTTCTCCTCCAGATTCTTTTCAGCAATGAGCTGCTGGAGCTGGTTGATGATATTATAGGAACCTTTACTATGGCAGGCGCTACCGACACAAACATAGATATTCAACACTTCAGCCACCCCCTAATGTTCTCTTGTGTGAAGCAGCGCATGGTTCTTCCTTAAAATGCCGTTGTACAGAGCGATAATGGCGGGATTTTCCTCAGATCTCTTAATGGCGGAAGCGCTGTCCGCATGATAGATTCCTTTTGTCCTTTGAACCCTGTACTGCAGAGATTGCGGCAATGGCTGGCCTGCACCGCCGATGCACCCGCCGGGACATGCCATGATTTCAACAAAATCAAATTTCTTCTCTCCCAGTAAAATGGATTTCAGAAGATTGTCTGCATTTTTCAGGCCATGAGCCACCGCTATCCTGATCGTTTTTCCGTTCAAATCCACTTCTGCTTCCTTTACGCCCTTCATGCCCCTGACTCCGACAAAGGCAAGATTCTTCAGGCTTGCCGACGATTTGTCCGTATAACAATGCCGCAGCACAGCCTCCGCCACACCGCCGCTTACTCCGAATATAATCCCGGCGCCGCTTGCCAGGCCGAACGGCATGTCCAATGCCTCATCCTCCAGTTCACTGAACACGATCCCATGTTCCTTGATCATCATAGCCAGTTCCTGCGTAGTAATGACCATATCCACGTCATACTCGCCATTATGAAGGTTCTCCGGCCTCACAGCCTCGGACTTTTTCGCCGTACAAGGCATGATGGCAATCACAACATTCTGTTTTCCGTCCGCTTCGCTGAGTTTCTTAAACTGTTCCTTAATCACTACGCCGAACATCTGCTGTGGGGAACGGCACGAGGAAATGTCCCCGTTCAGCTCCGGGTATTTTTGCTCGGCAAATTTAACCCATGCAGGGCAGCAGGAAGTGAAAAGCGGGTACTGACTTCCCGACTCCAGATGCTTTTTAAACTCTTCACTTTCTTCTATGACGGTCAAATCCGCAGCAAGAGCGGTATCATAGACCTGGTCAAAGCCAATTTTCCTTAAAGCTGCTACAATCCTGCCCATAGTAACTTCACCGGCTTTCATACCGAATTCTTCACCAAGAGCAACCCTGACTGCCGGTGCAATTTGTGCAATGACCCGTTTGTTAGTTGCATGAAGCGCTTCCCAGGCCCTGTCTATGTCCTTCTTGATTACGAGTGCGCCTGTCGGGCAAACCGTTCTGCATTGTCCGCAGCTAACACAGTCAACATCCTTCAGTAGTTTGTTGAATGCCGTCGTCACCTGTATTTTCGAGCCTCTGTATGCGAAACCCAGA
>WSSedL1CaDRAFT_10001042_pt1 | contig 17528 bp, 14 predicted proteins | sample WetSurSL1Cattail_FD_9464 | JGI IMG/M metagenome (IMG submission 9464)
TCACTAAAACTAAGGAATTTATCAGCCCTCTTTCAAAGAAAATTTCTTGATCTTTTCCCGCAGTGTGTTGCGGTGGATTCCTAAAAGTTCAGCCGCTTTGGATTGATTCCATTTAACTTCGGTCAATATTTGGGTTATGTGTTCCTTCTCCAAATTATCCAGCGAAGGATTATCGTTTTCCAAAGGACTTTTTTGATCATAAGTAAGGATTTCCTCCGGTAAATGCTCCATGCGCAGGACTTTGCCTTCTCCTAGCAGGACCGCTTTTTCTAAAGTATTTTTCAATTCCCGGATATTCCCCGGCCAATTATACTTTGTCAGACAAGCCATCGCCTCACTGGATACCGCGGTGATGTCCTTCTGAAACAACAGGTTTAATTCCTTGATGAAATGGCGGACCAGGACCGGAATATCATCTTTCCTTTCGCGTAACGGAGCCAAATGGACCGGAACCACGTTTAAACGGTAATACAAATCCTCCCGAAATAGCTTTTCCTCCACTGCTTGCTTCAAATCTTTATTGGTAGCCGCCAAGATTCTTACATCGGCTTTAAGGGTCTGTCTACCCCCAACCCGTTCATATTCTTTCTCCTGAATTACCCGGAGTAGTTTAGTTTGCATATTTAAACTGGTATCGCCGATTTCATCCAAAAATAAGGTACCCCCTTCCGCCAGCTCAAAACGTCCGGGTTTGGCAGTAACTGCACCGGTAAAAGCCCCTTTATCGTAACCAAATAACTCACTTTCAAGTAGCGACTCGGGCAATGCGGCGCAATTTAATTTGATAAACGGTTTTTCCCGTCTGGAACTGTTACAGTGAATCGCCTGGGCAATCAATTCCTTGCCGGTGCCGCTTTCGCCGGTAATCAATATCGTTACATCATAACCAGCCACTTTTTTGATGATTTCGAATACCTCTTGCATTTTAAGGCTGGTGCCGACAATATTTTTAAAAATAAACTTCTCCTTTAGCAACATTCGTAATTCGTGATTCTCTTCGGTAAGTTTCTTCATTTCCAAGGCCTTTTTAATCAATAACTGCATTTCTTCCAATTCAAAAGGCTTGGTAATAAAATCATAAGCGCCTTGTTTTACGGCCTCCACTGCAACTTTAACCGTGCCATAAGCTGTCATCATAATGATGGGCATATTAGGGGCCAATCTTTTGATCCGCGACAATAATTCAACACCGGTGCAATCAGGCATTTTAAAATCAAGCAGCATTACATCAAAGGACTCCCGATCCAAAACAGCTTCCGTTTCAGCTCCGTCCGATGCCACCATTACCTGGTACCCTTCGGCAATTAGTACCGCTTCCAGCGTATCTCTCATTCCCAAGTCGTCATCTACTACCAAAATTCTGGCATTCATCCATGCTCATCCTCCCAAAAAGCCTGCATCAAATAATCGTTTGCCGACATCAGTATCCAAAAAACATTTTATCGGGTGAATACTCCCACTTTCACCGGAATATAAGGTTTTACCGGTTTCCCATCGAAATAGTCACAAACGGCGTCAATTAACAAACGGGCAATCTCTTTGGGATATTGAATAACTTCTCCATATATCTTGCCGCTCTCTATTGCTTTCCGCCCCTCCGGGGTGGCATCATAACCGACTACAATAATCTTACCGGTCTTACCCGCTGCATCAATAGCGCGAGCCGCACCTAATGCCGAGTCTTCATTAATGGCAAATACGCCTTTCACATCGGGCATCATTAGTAATAAGTCTTCCATAATACTCATCGCCCTGGAACGCTGTCCCCAGGCAGGGATATCCGCTACTATCTGCAGGGAAGGATAGTCCTTGATTACATCACGAAAACCATTGACCCGGTCGATACATGAAGTTATATTGGGATGGTTGATAATCACAATCTTGCCTTTACCTTTTAGGGCATCGGCCATTAACCGTCCAGCCTGCCGTCCGCCTTCGAAATTATCGGAAGAGATATGAGTTATGACTTTTCCCTTATCGGAAAGGTTGGCGATATCAACCGTAAAAACCGGGATATCCGCCTCGTTCGCCTTTTCAATCGTATCGCCGATCGCCTTTGAATCACAAGGCGATATGATCAAGGCATCGACTTTTTTAGCGATCAAATCATCAACCATTAGTACCTGTCTATTATGGGAGTACTCCGCAAATAAAATCTGGACCTTAAGATTATTCTTTTTGGCTTCATTGGTTAAACCCTCCTCCAACTCGCGAAAAAATTGGTGTTCTCTGGTGAGCAGGACCACCCCAATCTTTTTACTATCCGTGGTCGCTCCCCCTTGTCCTCCAAATAAGATTAACCCGATTAAGCACATAAAAATCATGAAATTCCAAATATATCGGCGAGCCATCCCATACCCCTCCCTTGTAAAAACTCACACTCAAACTTGGACCCGATATTATTTCCGATTGCAACCTACTAATCCTTTCCNCAAATTAAAGCGGTAAAAAAATTGTAAACAGGGTCCCCTCTCCCACTTTACTCTGAACACTAATCAAACCGTTATGTTCTAGAATAATCTGTTGTACAATAGCCAATCCCAGTCCGGTTCCTTTAATCTTGGTAGTAAAGAACGGGTCAAAGATCTTATCCACAAGGTTTACCGGGATTCCTTCCCCGGTATCGCTGATCTCAATTTTGATCCGCCGCTTTTCTTGATCATAAATTGTCATAGCCGAGAGTGTTCCTAGATCCGGCATGGCGTCGATAGCATTTAACATGATATTGAGAAAGGCCTGTTGTAGCCTTTTAGCATCGACAAACAACCTAGGAATATTGGGATCAAAACTTTTCTTAATCGTAAGCCGGCGATCATTCACCTTTAATGAAGCCAATACCGCAACATTATCGAGTATTTCATTAATATCTTCATATTGAAAATCCTGCTCCGCCGGGCGGGTAAAATTGAGCAGACGTTCTATCAATTGATCCAGCCGCTCCGCTTCACGAATGATAATTTGGGGGAATTTGTAGCGGTTATCCTCCGGTTCAAATTTGTCCCTCAAAAATTGCGCACAAGTTTTAATGGCGCCCAGCGGGTTGCGTACCTCATGAGCCATTCCTACCGCTAAACCACCCATTGCCGCCAGCTTCTCCGACTCATTAATCCGCATCTGCAAGTAGCGCATCTCGGTAACGTCTTCAAAAGTTACCGCAATTCCTACTAATTCCATATTTTGTTCATAAAGAAGGGCCGCATTGAACACCAATAATGTCTCTTTGGACTCGTCCCCTATGGCAATCTCCCTACCCCGGCAAACCTCAGGCGTTGTAACCAGTGATTGCAAAAGCAGACCAACCGGGTGTTCCGACGCAAATACATCCGCAATCGTGCAGCCGGTTGCTTCAACTTTTTCCAACTGCAATATTTTGATTCCGGCATTGTTCAAGGTAGTAATTTGTCCCTCTAAATTCAAGGTTAAAACACCCGGGTTAATACTATTCAAGATGTTTTCATTATAACTGCGCAGTTTTTCAATAATCGCCGCGTCAGCCTCAAGTTGCGCATTGATCTTCTTCAAATTGCCGGTGTATCCTCTTAAACGCTTGGTCATATAATTAAAGGACAGCGCTAAATGTCCAATTTCATTCCGTTCAGTTACAATGATTTCATGTTCCAGATCACCGGCAGCCACCCCTTCCACCGCATCCACCAGGTTGCGAATAGGGCGTGTTAATGAACGGGCAAAAAACCAGATATAAGCTCCGCCAAACAAAAATGCCGTTAATGCAATGAAAAGTGACTGGTTATTAGTCCGGCGGATTGCCTCCGAGATACTGGTCATATCCAGACCGACTTCCAGGACACCCACTACCGAATCCAAAATGATCAGCGGAACAATGACCCGATAGGTATCATCACCGTCAGGCCCCTTTTGAACAACCGTTATGGGATTATTGCCGCGTTCCACCGCATTAATCGGTGTGTTTAGCGCTTGCCGGAACAAGGGATCGTTTTCTGTATCGTAAATCTTGCTGATATCGGTATGTCCGATAACTTTTTGATTTTGATCCAATATTTTTAAATATTTAATACCTACGGTACGACTGGCCTCACCGGTAATCCGGCCTAGCCCGGCCTTTAGTAATAAAGCGTTTTCAACGCTTAATGCATATGATTTGGCCAAGGCTATCCCATCGATCTGCATCTGAGAGAAAATTCCCTGGCTCTCCCGTTTAATCCCCATATAGGTAGTGATGATCATTAAAATGGATAATAGCAAAACAATATAGATGATCATCTGCGACTGTAGACTATACTTGATATTAGCCGGTCGTCGGGTCCTTTGCGGCATCGCCATACCCCCGAATATTTTACAACAAGTTAACTTTCAACACATTTTTCAAGTTCCCTGCCTAGTCACCACGAATTGATTCAAGAACTAGGCTGGAAATAAAAAAAACCGATAGATTTTCTACCGGCTTTTCATGGTAAACTTGTTATTTGGGTTATATTCCCTTTAATTATCTTTCCCCACCGACAAATCAAGTTTGGCTTGCGAGGTTAAATAGGCGGAAATATTAGTGTAGTAGGTGTTAGATGCCTTATCTAGGGCTAATTCAGCATCCATAATATCCATCGTGGTGGACATTCCGGCATTGAAACGAGATTGGGTCAGTCTTAAATTTTCTTTAGATAAATCAATACTGGCTTGACTGGCCGCAATGGTCTCCAGGTCTGCTGAAAGATCTTGAATCCCTTGTTGCACATCCAGGCGAATCGTGTCTTGTTGGTTAGACTCATTGAGTAGCCCTTTGGCTTCAGTATTCTTGTCCTTAGCGACTGTGGCCGGGGTCTTAAAACCATCAAAGAAGTTCCCGGTCACTCCCAAGGTAAGGCTCCAATACTTAGTCAAATCACTAAAATCATAATCTGTAGCATTATAACCTGTATATGCGCCGGTCAAGTTTACTTTAGGTTTATATCCGGCCATGTCTACTTGAGTTTGCGCTTTATTGATCTCATTTGTATTAAGGATCTTCCGCAGTTCCGGTCGATTCTTATACGCTTGATCCAGCGTATCCTGTATGGCAATTTCTACTTTTTCAGGAAGCTTGATATTGGATGCTTCATCTCCAACTGTAAATTGACGGTCTTTATCAATTCCAATTTTGGTCGCTAGTTTCAATTTATCGATCGCCAGGGTATTTTGAGCCTGAATTAACTGGGGCTTAATACTTTGGCAATTGACTTCCGCCTGCAAAACGTCATATCTTGATTTGGTGCCTGCTTGATAAAAGGTTTTCATCTGTTGATAATGTTGAGTTAAGTTAGCATAAGATGCCTGTTGTACCTTTACCAATTGTACGTCTAACCAAACCTGGTAATAAGCCGACTTCACATCATAAGTCAATTGTTGTTTGGCTTTGCGTTGATCTTCCAACGAATTGTCCAATCCCAATTTGGCAACTTTTATACCATTCGATAGCGAACCTCCGGTATATAGATTCTGAGAAATCGATACACTCCCCTGGGAGCCCCTTTCTTGACCGCTTGAATTCCTCGGGTTATATTTCGATGCTCCAAGTGAATAACCCACAGTCGGCAATAAACCCGATTCGGCGGAGCGGAGTGTTTGCCGGGCGATTTCCACATCCTTATCAGCCCCTTGTAGGGTCTTACTGTTTTGATAAGAATAGGTCAGGCATTGATCCAAAGTCAGCGTTTCAAGCTGGGACTGACTCGCCGGGGCATTTGCGGCAAGAGTCATCATGGGAGCCATCACAGTTACAATAAACAAGGTAAAGATTAATAATTTTTTTCTCACAAACAATTCCTCCTCATTTCAATTCTGGCAATTATTGATTATTTTTTCCTGAGCAACCTTTCAAGCCCACTGCTTGTACTTGAATTTTATGGTGTTTCATAACGGTTGCTTTTATTTCTATTCAAGTGGATGGTTTCCCTGCTTTTGATAATTTCCTCGGTTACGGGATTTGCTGGAATTGTGCCTCATCAATCGGATTATTAAGGGGATACCGCTACCTTGCTTTGCTTGACTTTGTCATCTACTCCAATAATATAACCCAAGAATGTGAGTTTTCTTTGTTCATGATGTTAAATTTTCTTTACATTACAGTTCTTGAGCTGGCTAACCATACCTGGAATCCGCCTAATTTCCTGCCAAATCCCTCAAATAGGCCCAAATAAGGAACCGTCGATCAAATTCCCAGATATTTATAATCTCCGTTCTATTCGAAAATATGACTTCATCTTACGCAATATTACTCAAGCTCCAGCTAACCGAATCCCTGTTTATCCTTGGATCTTTATCCTTTTTTCTTTAGGATACCCCATAAATTCCGTTTACTTATATAACGGAGCCAACCTTTTTTTATTTCATTCAAATTTAATTTTCCTTTATTATTCTTTTCCGCCGCAAGTCCGGTACTGGTCTTGGTACCAATCGATGAGCTTGCGGGCCACACTTACTTTTCCCGGCACCTTCGGCAGATTATCGGCAGAAAACCAATCAGCCTCAATAATTTCTTCGCCGTCCACCTGAATATCCCCACCGGCATATTCAGCGGTAAATGCGACCATTAAAGAATCCGGAAACGGCCAGGGTTGACTGCTGAAGTAACGGATATTTTTTACGGCTATTCCCACTTCCTCCCGGACTTCCCTCTGTAGACATTCTTCCAAGGTCTCGCCCGGCTCCACAAAGCCGGCGATTACGGTAAAGAGATCAGCCGGCAGATTACGATTACGGGCCAGCAAAATTTTCCCTTCCCTAAAAATTGCCACAATGATCGCCGGCGAGATCCGGGGGAAAATCAGCTGCCGACATTTAGGGCAAACTTTGGCCCGTACCCGGGTCATGTTTTCAGTAGGCGCCCCGCAACTACCGCAATATAACGTACGCCGGTCCCAAACGGTAATATGAAAAGCGCGGCCAATCAGCCAAAACAAATCTTCGGGGAACTTATCGTAAAGATCCCGCACCCGTATAAAACTCATATTCTTTGGAATATTGGCCGTACCGCTTAATAAAGCAGTATAACACGGTTTATCGTCTAAAGATCCTAAATATTGTAAAGAGGTAACCTTAAAATTTACCGGCAGGTTTTTATCAAGCAACACCAATCGTGGGTCACTCGTTCCGGTTTCCATCAATAGCTGCTCCTCGTAAAATAAAAACCAGTAAACTAAAGACTGGGAATCGGCGCTAGGTTGAGTAGCGGGTATAAAATTCATGATAGCGCTCCTATTATTATGTTATTGAAGATTAACAACTGATTCGTCCTAGCTTTGAAGCGAGCTCCTTGTTTGGTTCCCCATGAATGTCATTATAATCATAGTCGCTTCAAATCCACCTGGACCTCCCCCAATTGAACCCGGACTCCCGGTTCTGCGGTTGTATTTAAATCGATACTGGAATTACCGGGCATAATATTGGACTCACATGAGAAACTGTCGGCGACATTAATAGCGGAAGTGGTTAAAAAGAATAGATCCGGTGCTTCACTGGTATCTCCCCAGGTTGTATCCAAAGGGAAAGGCTGGTAATCCGGAGTATAAAAGACCGCCCAAGCATGCCCGAGTGGGCTGCCATAGCTGTCACCCGAAAAATAACCGGCCGGAATCTGTAATGACCGCAGCAACGCCACAGTTATTACGGCATAATCTTCACAGACCGCGGACTGCATATGGCGCAATGCCCGCTGAACTCCTACTTTCTCATAGTCCCCGCCCGATAATCGATAGGACATTGCTTTAATCACATATTGATAGACCGCTTGTACCCGGTCGATTAATTGTTCCCCCTTAACACTTTGACGTATCTCAGCCGCCATTCTTTGAATCTCAGGATTTCGCAGATTAATAGCCGCCGTGCTTTGGGTTAAGACTTTAAATCGAATGTCTTGCTGCCGGTAATCGCCGATTTTGAAATTCGCTAAACTGTTTCCGGTAAAACGTTTCTGGGTGATTGCCACCTGGCACTCGACCGCCAATCGATTTTCTCCCGCCCGCAACCTTCCGGGCAGCGCCAGGCTAATAAATTGGGTGCCAAAATTGTCGGAGACGATCTGATACGGTATATTTTGGCCGTTTAGAGTTACTGTTACGGCGCGTGTGGTCTGATATGCGTAACTTTGGGGCATGAGCAACCTAGCCTTAGCTGCCAGCGAAGCAATTTTCCCCGGATTTGCAATGACTTGCAAGGGGTAAACCGCCCGATACCGATAGACGGCATCACCAATGTTATTATACCGTTCCAGACAAGTGGCATAAAACTCGGAGTCCGGGTAATTGTCCAGCACTCTTTTGAACTCTGCTTTCGCCAGGGGTCCCTTGTTTTGGTATAAATAAATCATTCCGAGACTTTGATGAAGATAAGGATCATCCGCTTGGGCGATGGCTTCTTTGATGCAGGAAATCGCCGGTTCAAACCAGTCATAGAGCGGTGGAGTGAGTACATTGTTACAAAGCGTAATTGCTAGTGTCCCGAGGCTTCCATCCCGTAAACTATTGACCTTGATAAAACGATACCCATAGAGTAATAAAGGGACCCGATCGGATTTTTTTAGTGTTCCGGCCAACTGCAGATAACAATAGACCGTATTATGCAGAACCGAAACTTCTTTCTTTATAAAAAGCGCCGCCTTGTAGTATGCGATGGCGCCCATATAATCGTTCTTTTTCGAAAAGTCTTCGGCCATACAAAGCTGCCACAAATACAAAACCGCGCCGCCATCACGATACCGGATTGCCAGCTTGCGAAGGATGGGAATGGCGCTGGGAAAATCCTCCGCATTGTAATACTCAATCGCCCGATTATAGTCACGAATATACTGATTATCTTTAGCCCGGACGGCTGACTTTAGAAAACCGGCCGGTAATTCTTGGGCCTGAATATCAGTGATAGTTGTGGCTGCAGGAGTAGCCGCAACTGCTCTCCTTTGGGATCCGCCAAAAGGAAGTACCGGAACCAATAAAACGAACAACCCGAATAACAATAATAGGAACCAAACGCTTCCGCTTCCGCTCCCGGTCTTTCCTTTCATCAAAATCTCCCTCCGGCCCAAAAAGTCGTCATCCGCATTTGATTATTTCAATGAATCCTGTTTTTCCCCTGCCGTACTTTGGTGGAAATGAAAAGATAACCGGCTGAATAATTTGCGTTATTCAACCGGTTTGATGGAAATATGCAATTACTTATTTGTTGCTCCCCCCAACTTCTGTTTCAATAATTCATGGGGTTCCCGGTAATGGCCCTTGTTTTTAATACTCTTAGTATAAATCGCTTGGCTTGGGCAGTGGTTATAACAAGACCAGCATCCGTAACATTTCTTTTGGTCAAATACCGGTCCCGGATTGAGTTCAATGGCTTGATAAGGGCAGACACTCTTACAAATTCCACAGCCGTTACATAGAGAAACATCCACCAATTTGCGTCCCATAACTTTCCGGCTGATTGAGCGAGGCATTGACGGCATTAGACTATTTTCTCAACGTCCCGCCGTTAAAATTACCATACGTATTGAAAACAAAAGCCGGTTTCTGCTTTTGTTGCGGCAGTTCCTGAATAAAATCCCGCATTCGTTTGGACGGTCCCAAAAAATCGGCGAAAGTCGCAAACCCGACCAGATCGTATGTTCCTAAATCAGGCACTGAGCCCCGGGTGATATCCAGAAACTCAAAAGCGGCGCCGGGAATCATTTTCCCAATGTACCGGCAGGCAAGTTCGGTATTGCCGGTGGTGGAAAAGTAACAAATGAGACTTTTCATGGGTGAATCTCCTTTTATGTTTTACTCGGACTCCCGTCCACTGGCGGTTTCCTTTTCTGCCAGTTTAGTAATTTGATTGTCGGCGGTCAGTAATTTCATCTGATGAATGGCGATTTGATTTAATTTAAAAAGCCTTTCTTCTTGAGGCAGCCCGTCATTGATAAAATGGGCATTTAAAGTTTCGAGATTGGATAAACATACAAGTTGCGAAATATCGGCATAATCCCGGATATTTCCTTTTTGGCCGGGATTGGCGTCGCGCCATTCTTTGGCGCTCATCCCGAAAAGCGCCATGTTGAGTACATCCGCTTCCGATACATACACCAGATTTATCTGGGCTTTGGTCAGTTCAGGCGGGATTAAGTTTTCTTTGATAGCATCCGTATGTATCCGGTAATTGATCTTAGCCAGATTCCGCCGGATATCCCAGCCTAACTGTTTATATTCTTCATCTTTAAGCCTCTGAAATTCTTTGATAAGATAGAGTTTAAACTCTACGGAAATCCATGACGCGAATTCAAAGGCGATATCTTTATGAGCGTACGTTCCACCGTAACGTCCGGGTTTTGAGATTATACCGATAGCATTGGTTTTTTCAATCCATTGACCGGGCGTAAGAGTAAAACTGTTTAGTCCGGCTGATTTTCTAAACCCGTCGAATTCGACGGGTTTAAAATTAGGATTGTTCAATTGCTCCCAAATCCCTAAAAATTCAATCGTATTTCTGTTTCTAAGCCAATTCCTGATCAAATCATCGGTCCGATCGGAATTTTTATATTTGGCAATATCAGTAATGCAGATATAGTCTTCATTCTTTTGAGAATAGACAGTAATCTCGTTATTTAATACAGTGATTTTAGCCATTATTTCCTCCTCATTTACTAAACTAAAATCTGTATCAAAGCCTTTTCAAACAATTACCATTTTATACCTGTCGATTTCTCCGTCCAGTCGTCTTTTCCCTTTTCACATTGCAATTTTCAATTATAAAAACTGAAATTGAAATTAAGCTTGCTTTTAGGCCTATTATCCAAGCTCGGATAATTTATCTTTCCCGTCGGTCAGCTCTTTTTTCCCGCCCAGTATCTCCAGCATCATCAGCGCGCCGAGCTTAAAACCATATTCAAAGGATGTGTAAGCTTCCATCACACTTGCTTGGCAATCCAAATCCAAAAGCTCTTCCAGCGCTTGATCATCTTCTGCCGACAGTTTGGTTTCCAATATTTTCACGAGGTCGGATTTTTTCTGGTTTACGGAGTGGAATTCCGGATCTTGGGGGACGATTTGTTCCAAGGGGTATAGGCGGCCGAGATAGAGTTCTTCCAGAATGGGTTTCATGGGACAGGCCTTCTTTCTATCGATAATATTTTTCATTGGATATGTATGGAATGATAGCCGAATTTAACTTCTCGGCTTTATGGAGTTTTGTTATGTATAAAATGAATGCCGATTCTGTTTGTCCACGGCTTTCACCGGCTGAGTAACTTTTTGAACGGCCAAAAAGTTACCAAAAAGCCGCCGAAACCTACGGATTTCCGTCTTCCCTTTATTCATCCAGGGTTCTTGAATGTCGCCGCCATCCCTGGCCTTTCGACTGGCAATTTAGTTTAGGCTTCCGCCCGCAACCGCTGTTTTACATCCATGTAAAGAAGCGGTGTCTGCCTTCCTCCTTAAAGGCAGAAGTTCGTTTGAATGCAAATTATTTAGGCCTATCTAAAGGCTCGTCATACAATGAAGAACAATATTTTCCCGGGTCTAATTTCAAACTTCACCCTTCACAATTCAAACTTTTATTTTATCTACTCCCTGACTAATTGCCGCGACCCAGTAGCCGAACATCATTCCTTCCATCAGCCCTTCGCTAAAAAGGATTTCTTCATGGCGGCAGACTTGGGAGACCCGGCTTCTTTCATAATTCTCCAACAGTTTAACATCTTCCGGGAGCAACTTGGCGGCGAGTTGTTGCTTGCACTCATCCACCGGTTTTCCCAGTTCCTGGTATTCCGGGTCTTCATTGACGATTTCGTCATCGATCTCGCAGATCCGGTCGAGGATATATTTTTGAATGCCGGTGTTTTTGTCGGTGAGCATGGGAAAAACCTCCGTTTCGAGTTCAAAGTTTAAAGTTCCGAGTTATGTAAGGTTTTACTTCCGATCGTAGAGGATGGACAGGATTTGGACATAACTTTGGGTCGATAGGAGGCTGTTCCTGCCTCCCCCAACGCGTGCAGAGCACGCGACCCCTCCAGGACAAAAGGGTTGGGGCGGCAACCCTTTTGAATCCACCGCTTGGAACCTACGGCTTCCAAACCTCCCTCATTCATCCAAGGTTTTTGAATGTCGTCGCCATCCTTGGCCTTTCGTCTGGCAACCAAGTAATGGCTTCCGCCCGCAACCGCTGTTTTACGTCCATGTAAAGAAGCGGTGTCTGCCTTCCTCCTTAAAGGCAGAAGTTCATATGAATGCAAATTATTAGGGTCAAAATAATAAAACCTCATGAATGCAATAAAAATAGTATTTTGAGGGCTTTATTTCCGCTCTTCGAACTTCAAACTTCTATCTTTTCGATTCCTCTACTAATAACCGCTACCCAATAACCCAACAACATCCCGTCCATAAGCGCCGCGCTGTAGATTAGCTCGTCCCGGCGGGAAATTTGATTAACCCAGATGTTGTCATATTGCTCTAACAGAGCGTTATCTTCCGGGGATAGTTTTGCTTCAGCCTGTTTCATCAGTTCACTAAGACGCTCGCCGAGTTCCTTATATTCGGGGTCGTCTTTGACGATCTCGTCATCGATCTGGACATCCGGTCGAAAATAAATTTTTTGATGCCGGTGTCTTTGTAGGTGAGCATGGCGTGAGCCTCCTTGGTTAATAAAAAGTGTTAGAGAAAATTTATTTAGGGTTAATAATTCTCGTCTCCGTTTGGTGACTAATTACCTAAATTATATATCACCATTTGGTGACTGTCAATACATAAATTGCTTTCTCTTTTCCCCTATGATAAGATTACTCATAGGTGGTGAAAAGGAAGTTGGAGCCAAAGGAAATCTTTGCAAAACGTTTAAAAGAACTCCGGGAAGAACATCAGTTAACTCAAGAGCAATTAGCAGATAAAATAGATACCAATAAACAGACTTTAAGCCGTTACGAAAAGAATCAGAGAGAACCAGGAATCAATATTGTTGCCAAAATTGCGGATTTTTTTGAGGTATCGATTGATTATTTAGCCGGACGAAAAAATCAAAAAAAATCATAAACTTGCTCCAAACTCGGAAAGGTTATCTGTTTAGCCGGAATTTTGTTTTTCTGAATTTCCATTTTTAGAACCATTATCATTATTCATTAAAATGGATCTCCTTTATATTTACGTGACGGCTTGTCTGCTGCATAATTTCAAATTTAAGACATGTAGTTATTTCTCTTGGGAACTCGCTATTTCTTCTATTACCGTCTTACGTCCAAACGCACGATAATAACCTGAATCATCTTTATCAATCTCAAATCTTGTAATCCAACTCTTTTCCTGAAAAATGGTCAAAATTTGTTTCGTTGTAGAATTGTTTACAAACTTAGGACGCTTTTGAGCAAACAGACGTAGAAAGTCATTCATATGTATGACAGAAAGAGATTTTTTTGCCTGTTCTTCATTCATGTTTGGCAAACACAATAAAAAAAGTTCCTTTTTCCTTTCCTCTGTGAGCTCCTGCATAGCCAATAATTCTGAAAGAAGCTCAAAAGGAATTGAATACTTTTGTTTGATGATTTCGGTTATATTCTTAACAGAAATGTGCTTAATTATCTCTTTAACATTATTGCTTTCATTCGGGAAAGATTTAAGTAAAAACGGAATATCAGCTACATCCAAATTATTTTCTAGTATATGTTTCTTAACTACTACGGAATATTTTTTCTGTTGTACAGAAATTTTACCGGTAGTGCATTTAAGCAAATTGATTTTATATTTTTCAGCTACGTTTTCTTCTAAAACCGAAAGCATTTCGTTAAAGTCGAGATTATCTTCATTGATAACATTTTCAGTGTATTGAGCAATATTCTGTGTAATAAAAGGCATAACCTGATTAGGGTAGTTCTTTCTCATAAATAAAAGTTCCGGAGTCTTCATTTGTATTATGTTGAGCCTAATAAGTATTAAAACTTTTTCCTCTGCAATGTCTTTTATTGAAAACGAAATATAATGGTAGTTTAACGCCCTCAAAATATGAGTGTATCTTTCATTAGATAACTCATTGCAGATAATAATTGCATCAAAAAAATCAGAAGCTGAATTCTCGCCAAACTTGCTGTCAATAGAATTTTTATTAAAGTTTAAATTATCACTATAATTATTGATAAATTTAATCAAAAAGGAATCCAACTCTTTTTCGTTTTGAAAGAAATAGGTTAATATATTTTCAGTGGAATATTTCACACACTTTTGTTCTAATATTAGACCCCATAATTCTTTGTTTATAACTTTATCGATATTTTCAATTACCGTTTGTAAAAATCTAATATACTCTTTCTTCTTATCAGTTTTAACCTTTTCATTATTAAGGATTGCCAGAACCATGGATTCTTCGTCAGTAATAGTTTTATCACAGTTTTTAAGTACAACATCTATATAATGGTCAATGTTTTCATTTACATACGTTACTAAAGGCTCCTCCGGTTTTGAAGAGATTAATGTATAGTTTCTACTTTTAAAATCATCTTTTGGGGTTAGATTATAAATCTTCTCCAGCATCAAGGAAATAAGTACAAAACTTAGCTGATACATATTATTCGTGTATACAGCATGGAAAAGCTCTTTGTTCGAGGTACTATAATCAACCCATAAAAATTGAACATCAATCAAAGAAAAACCAGAAATAATTTTATCAATATTAGGATTAACAATATCTAGAAAAGTCGGATTGTTGGAAATGAAATCTGTTAGGCAATTGTTTATATTTATTGCTCGTATGTCTGCATCTGCTGAAAAGTACATTGTATCAATTACATACTGCTTTTTCTGATCATCATCAAAATTACTTTCATTATGGATACCTTGAAAAATACCTGGCCACAAATGATTTATTAATTCAATAAATACATCCGTATTTCTTTTTGTATCCAAGAATTCACCAATAAATTTATAATTTTTAGTCCTAATGAGTTGCTCCATGAAACGCGTTAGGTATGTTGCATCTTTATCTTTTTGTTTTGTTTCTAAAAGATAGCATAATAAATCAAAATTTAGGCTTTCTTCATGATCAAAATCAGTAATTCGTAGTCGAGATAAGACTACACGAGGCTCCTTAAGTGAATAAGAATATTCTTTTGGTATTTGGTCAGTAATGCTACGTTGGAATACCTTATCAATCCGGCTTAAACTATTCTCATAAAAGTAGGTCATATAATCGGGATATGTTTCATCAATATAACCATTTCGTATCAAATATCTAATAAGGGGAAAAGAAGGGCTCGTTTTAATTTCTTTAAAATCGTTTGTTGTTTCACCAATTTCATTTTTGAAGTTTACACTAAAAATAGTATCAATATTATCTTTACCAATTATTTCCTGCAATCGACCATTTTGAATAATGGATTTTTGTTTATCCAAGTTTTGGATTTCAGCTTTCAACTTGTCAATTTCATTACCTGTCCTTCTTTCAATAGCTTTCTTCCGTTCAATGTATTCTGGGTTTTGCTCAAGTTGTTTAAATTCTGATGTCATATCTATCTGTCTGACCTCATAGTCAATGTGATGTTGGACACTATTAGGACTTTCTCTCATTGCTTTAACCAATTCCTTACGTGTTTTATAGGCCGATATATTTTTGCCATTTACACTAGTTATCTGATAGTTGGACAGTAAATAGGCAGCATCTAATTCATCAATAGTATCAAGTAACTCCTTGTTTGTTAAATCAATTTCATCATTAATTTTTTGAATTTTCAAATCAATTGCTTGTAATTTCTGTTCTACAAATTCGGACTTTTTCTCAAACAAGGTATGAACAAAACCTAAACCAAGCTGTAAATCACTAAAATCTTTAGGAAAAATATTTTTATAAGTAATAATTGCCAGGAGCTTATTATTGTCTTGTTCTGTGGAGGATATACGCTTGTAATATATAACGAATTCATTATATATATTTTTAAGAATTCTCATATCGTCAATATACAGTGATAGTTCTTGTAAAAAATTCTCATTGAATTCTTCAAAAATGCCAACTTTCTTAAAGTGTTTAATAAATTGGTCATACGAATTGGAACTATCTATCACCGGAACAACAGGAATAATGAAATCAAAAAATTTAGTACGATCTTTTGTATTATTAAAAATATCATCTCGCAATAAATAAAAAAATCGAATCGGCTTTACCTTTCTGTTGTTAATAAGAGTATTGATTTCGCGTAGTTTCTCGAAAATTTGGTTGCTATTATATCTGTCCAAATCTTCAAAGACAATTACATGAGCATTGGAGTTTTCAAAAAGATATAAAACTTCATTGAGATACTTATCAAAATAGGCCTCTTCTTTTTTCTCAAATACCTCAATTTCATTTCCCAGCAAATTTACTTTTCTAAATATACTTTTATAGTTTTGGGTCTTGATAATTAAATACACTGCGAATCCCAAAATACCAGCACAAATAATTCCGCTTAAAAACCGCAAATTACTATTTGTTGTACATGCCAATAAATTTTTCAGCCCTGATTTAGATAAATCAGAAACAAATTGACACCAGTTCTTAAAGCTTACTAAATATACTGAAGAAATTAAAAAGATCATAACTATTGCGGCGTTTTTCATAATTTTATCAATAGCTATTTTTTGTTTTACTTTGAACTTAGTCTGCGGAATTTGCTCTGGGTCTATTTGGTGGATGAGCTGGTTAAGGATTTTTCCCTCTAAAATTGATTCATTAGCCTTTGTATCATCATTACTTTGTGTTGTTGATTCAAAATGAGCTAAAGAAATATTAATAAAATGATATTCATGATGAACATTTTTGTAAGTCTCTAAAATGCTACTTTTACCAGCACTATATGCACCTGAAATCGCAACATTCTTTATATCATCATTATTAAAAACAAAATTCAATGCATCATCATATATATCTAAATTTGCATTTTTAATCGGAGTTAATTTTTGAAAGTTATAAATATCTCCGTTCATTTTAATTCTCCAATTCATTTAATGCCATTCTTTTAACTTTAGCTTCATAAATTTCTTAAATATATTTCCATATTTATCTCCCAATTCCTGTTATTCATCCCTTTAAAAACCATAGAATAAATCATATTTCTATATAAACAATCCGCCACTTCCTTTTTTTTAAAAAGTATAACCCGGAACCAATCTCAAACTATCAAACCGGTTTTTAAAAACCCTCCTCCAACCTGGGAAACGGACTTCGGCAAAAATTCAACCATCCAATGCCAGATAAAAAATATTCATAACACATGATGATAATGAAGAATTCCCCAAGCACAGTAGTAATGTCTGAACCTGCACCCGCCGCTAGGATGGCGGCGGCGCGGCTTTAAAATAGGACATTTTTAGCCGTCGGCACACAGAACAACTCAAAAGAGGCTGCCACGGACGGCAGCGTCAGTCCAATCAAAAACTCCGACTCCGAGCACGGAAGCGAGGAGATATGAAGGAGAGTCCGGGAACTCATGGGTTCCCGGCGGATCTTTGGTTCCTGGTATGTTATTTATATCCCCAATATCATTCTTTAGCAGTAGTAGCAGGGGGTCTGGGGGATGTGGATAATTGTGGAAAAGTGGATAAAGGAAA
>WSSedL1CaDRAFT_10001043_pt1 | contig 17523 bp, 17 predicted proteins | sample WetSurSL1Cattail_FD_9464 | JGI IMG/M metagenome (IMG submission 9464)
AAAATGGCTTTAAAATGGCTCATTGGTGGTTGCTTCCATTTTATGGTAAGTGGTTGGCGTATTTCCCTTTGCCTCTTGACAAACCATATGACATCTTTCTGGCCGTCTCAGAAAGGAACTCAGCCGGCGAAATCCGTGGACCATCAGAATCGGCGTTCATTTGTTACATAAAAAAAACTCCAGCGCAGACTCCATGAAGCCGGGAAGTTAAATTCGGCTATCATTACATATCAAATGAAAAATATTATCGATAGAAAGAAGGCCTGTCCCATGAAATCCTTTCTGGAACAATTATACCTCGGCCACCTATACCCCTTGGAACAAATCATCCCTCAAGATCCGGAATTCCACTCCGTAAACGAGAAAAAATCCGACCTCGTGAAAATATTGGAAACCAAACTGTCGGCGGAAGATAATCAAACGGTGGAGGAGCTTTTGGATGTGGATTGCAATATAAGCGTGATGGAAGCTTACGCATCCTTTGAATATGGTTTTAAGCTCGGCGCGCTGATGATGCTGGAAGTGTTGGATATAAAATTAAAAGGGAAATGAGAAAAGGGCTGATAAAAAGTTAAAACTGTTGGATCATGTGATAACGGGAGAGCGAAGTTATGTGAGTTTGAAAGAAAAAGGATTGTCATAAGGTTAAAAGAGAAAAAGGATATACATAAGGGAAACGAGAAAAGGGTAAAAAGGAAGATCTACGAATAACATTTAATTGGGAGTAATCAAATGGCAGATTACTAGGTTGCTAAATAGTCTGGCTAGCAAATTATAGTTGATGGTTTAGAAGGATGACGGAATTAGTTGTTTGGTTAAAGTGAATAATGGATAATACGGCATTCGGTGGGGGGACGCGGTGTCAATGAAAAACTTTGGCGAAATCGTACAATTGATCGAGGATGCCCGGAATAATGCCCTGAAAAAAGTCAACCAAGAATTGATTACGCTTTATTGGAAAGTAGGCCAATATATCAGCCAAAAATCAGCTTCCGCCGAATGGGGAGAGGCGATCGTCGATCAATTGGCCGAGTTTATTAGATCGAATTACCCTCAAATAAAAGGTTTTAACCGGCGTGGTTTGTACCGTATGAAGCAGTTTTATGAGACTTATCGGGATAATGAATTTGTGTCGCCACTGGTGACACAAATTAGCTGGTCGAATCATTTGATTATTTTATCCAAAACGAAGTCGATTGAAGAAAAAGAATTTTATATTGATCTTTGCATTAAAGAGCGTTATAGCAAACGTGAGCTTGAACGCCAGATCAGCAGCGCGTATTTTGAACGGTATATGCTGTCCGCTCAAAAGATCTCTCCGGCGCTCCAAGAATTTAACCAAAAGACTGGAAATACTTTTTTAGACACCTATGTACTGGAGTTTTTAAATTTACCGGAAACGGTGTCGGAAAATGATTTGCGAAAAGCTATCATCCGTAATTTAAAAAACTTTATCCTGGAAATCGGAAAAGACTTTACTTTGGTTGGTGAAGAATACCGGGTGCAAGTCGGTAATCAGGATTTTTATATCGATTTGCTTTTTTATCATCGGGGATTATCCTGCCTGGTGGCTTTTGAATTGAAAATAAACGCTTTTGCCCCGGAGTATCTCGGCAAAATGAATTTTTATCTGGAAGCCCTGGATCGGGATGTGAAAAAAGCAAATGAGAATCCGAGCGTAGGGGTAATTCTATGCGCCAACAAAGAGGATGAGGTAGTAGAGTACGCAATGAGCCGCAATCTTTCACCGGCAATGGTTGCCGAATATACTCTAAAACTGATTGATAAAAAATTACTTTGTCAAAAGCTTCATGAGTTTCATGAAATTGCTGACATGGAAGAAGATTAGCTGCTTGGGAGCAGGTTCTAATGGTCACTACCTCTATGCATGCATGTTTAAGATATATCCAGCGTGATTACTTACCAAATTCTTGAATTTGGGCCAACCCTCTATCTATATACGGATTCACAGTTCGTTTCTCCCCAGGGAAGAAAGTGCGTCCTTAAAGAGGCGAAGGATATGGGTTGAGTGCTGGAGTTTTTAAAACTTCATTGCTTTAAGTCTTCGGTTTTAAGCTTTCTTAACTCTTCCACGGAAATCCCGGTAATCTCAATGATTAGCTCTTCCGGCATTTGTTTAGAAAGCATTTTTAATGCGGTTTCATGTAAAACCTCGGCTTTAGCCCCGGTAATCCGGGTTACTTCATCATGAATCGCCATTTCGTGCGCTTCGTAGTACCGTTTTACTTCGTCCAGGCTTCCCAGGCGTTCTAATAATTCCTCAGCTTTGGCGATAGCAGGATCATTATTGATTACCATTTTTCGTACCTCCTTCGGTAAATCTTCAATGAAAATTAACCAGCGATCTAAGGGTTTACTTAGAGCGGGTCTCGCTTTTCGGAACTTCGGTAATTCCAAAAAGTGAATCTCCAAGATAGCAAAATAGATTTCAGGTGTGAGTCGCAGTTAGGCATTCAAACTACTTATTTCATCCTATATAGCAATATATCTGATTAAAGAAATGAAATAAAAAATGGTTTCTCTGTGCCCTCTGTGCCTCTGTGGCAAAAATATAGGCCATTCTACCCATCGCTAACAAATTTTGGGCAGTTTCCAGCTTATCTTTTACATTCCCTTTAACTCTTCCCACCTTTCCCCTGGCTGACCACAGCATTAATCGCCTTGTTGATCTTCTCTTGGTTTCCCAAATAGTAATGTCTTAGTGGTTTCAAATATTCATCCAATTCATAAACCAGCGGTATGCCGGTGGGAATGTTTAATTCGGCGATTTTTTGGTCGGAGATCTGATCCAGGTGCATGACCAAGGCCCGTAAACTATTGCCGTGGGCGGCGATCAGCACTTTCTTTCCGGCTACAATCTGCGGCGCAATCTCCCGTTCCCAGTAAGGGAGAAAGCGGGCAACAGTATCTTTTAAGCTTTCGGCTAAAGGCAGCTCGGCCTGGTTCATTTTTTGATATTTAGCCTCATGACCCGGAAAACGCGGGTCGTCTTTGGTTAACAGCGGCGGCAAGATATCATAACTACGGCGCCAAATATGAACTTGTTCCTCGCCGTACTTGGCGACCGTCTCGGCTTTATTTAAGCCTTGCAAGGCGCCGTAATGCCGCTCATTCAATCGCCAGGATTTAAATTCGGGAATCCAAGTCTGTTCGGTCTCTTCCAGCACAATCCACAAAGTTCGGATCGCTCTTTTTAAAAGAGAGGTAAATGCCATATCAAAGCAATAGCCTTCTTGCTTTAAAATCTTCCCGGCTTGATGGGCTTCAAGAATGCCCTGATCCGAAAGACCAACATCGGTCCAACCCGTAAAGCGGTTTTCTTGATTCCACAAGCTCTCTCCATGCCGTAATAACACCAATTTAACCATGATAAAGTCTCCATCGTAAATTTATTGTTATAGATAGTATGAAAATAAACCCAGGATCAATGATTCTAGATTTTTCCACGTAACCCTGCCAAGAGATTGGTTCAGGGTGAAAAACAAAAAGCCCAAACTTAGGAGGCTAATTTTGCCAAAGGCAGGAAGGAAAATTGTCCCAAGAAATAGCTTGGCACGGGCAAGCGTCAAATACAGTTTTAATTAATAAAATATACTAACGATGAGTGAATGGATGGAAACCAGGATTTTTCAGCAGGTAAACTCCTATCATTATCAAATTGGTCGGTAGAAAAATCCTGTTTGATAAAGGCATCTTTTGGGTATGAAAGACTTGGTGCAGGTGAAAGACGGTTGATTGGGCGCGGCTTATTAGCGTGAATCAGAGGCAAGGTGAGAGTGACTTTAGCCGAAATGGAGGGGTGAATATGGGGTCAAACGAGTTGGCGGATTTGATCAAGAAAGACCGTTCCGAAAGAATATATCATCATTATGAAGGCACTTTTCTGGATTACCTGGAGTTGGTGAAGGAGAATCCGGAACTGATGCAATTGGCGCACAGGCGGCTTTATCATTTAATCACCGATCCGGGTGTGGAATTGATTAAGGCCGAGGAAAATCCTAGGTTGCGCCGGATTTACGGCAACGATATCATCAAAAAGTATAAGTTTTTTGAGGATTTTTATGGGATCGAGCGGACTATCATGAAAATTGTGCGTTTTTTTCACGCGGCTGCCATGAAAGGCGAGGAATCACGCCAGGTTCTTTATTTAGAAGGGCCGGTTGGCGCGGGAAAATCGTCCATTATGGAACAGTTGAAACGGGCTTTGGAGTCGGCGCCGCCGATTTATGCCATTAAGGGTTGTCCGATGCGGGAAGAACCGTTGCATTTGATTCCTAAACATTTACGCGCGGATTTTGCCAATGTTTTAAAGGTAGAGGTCGAGGGCGACCTTTGCCCGGTCTGCCGTTATCGTCTAAAGAATGAATTTAATGGGGAATATGAACGGATGCCCATTGAATCGATTGAGTTTTCCATCCGTTCCCGTAAGGGGATCGGAGTGGTCCCGCCGGTTGATCCCAACAATCAGGATACCTCGGTGCTAATCGGTTCGGTGGATATCTCCAAGATGGATCTTTACCCGGAGGATGATCCGCGGGTATTGGCATTAAATGGCGCTTTTAATGTAGGGAACCGGGGCTTGGTAGAATTTATTGAGGTATTTAAAAACGAAATCGAATACTTGCATACGATGATCACAGCTACCCAAGAAAAATCGATTCCATCACCGGGTAAGGGAGCGATGATCTATTTTGACGGGGTGATTTTAGCGCATTCCAATGAGGCCGAATGGAATAAGTTCAAATCGGATCATACCAATGAAGCCATTTTGGACCGGATTGTCAAAATTGAAGTTCCATATTGTCTCGAATTGAATGAAGAGGTAAAAATTTATCATAAAATATTGCGCCAAAGTAATTTTAAAGCCCATATCGCTCCGCACACGATAGAAATGGCCTCAATGTTTGCGATTTTAACCAGGCTCGCGCCTTCGGCTAAGGTTGATCCCCTCACTAAACTCAAGATTTACAATGGGGAGGAGATTCTGGAACAGGGCACTACCAAGAAGGTGGATATCTTGGAACTACGGGAAGAAGCAGCGATTAAGGAAGGCATGAGCGGTATTTCCACCCGTTTTATCATGAAAAGCCTGGATGTTGCTTTGACAGAGTCGGAGAATAACTGCATTAACCCGCTTTCAGTCTTGGATGCCATGATTAAAGCAGTAAAGGAATTATCATTGCCGGAGGATGACCGCAAACGGTATCTGGGATATCTCCAAAATGTTTTGCGAAAGGAATACCATAAAATTTTGGAGTTGGAGGTAACCAAGGCATTTATCCACGGTTACCGGGAACAAGCGCAGGATTTGTTCAATAACTACCTTGACCATGCCGAGGCCTACGCCAACCGGACCAAAATCAAGGATAAGAACACCGGGGAAGAATTGGAACCGGATGAAAAGTTTCTAGAGTCCATTGAGGAACAGATCGGGATCACCGGTACGGCTGCCAAAGGATTTCGCCAGGATGTGACTGCCTACATGTTTTTCGTACTCAGAAACGGCGGCAGTTTGGATTATAACAGTTACGAGCCTTTAAAAGCGGCCATCGAAAAGAAACTTACCGTTTCGGTAAAAGAATTATCAAGGGTAATTACTCAGTCCAAAGTTAGAGACAAAGAACAGAATGAGAAATATAGCGCGATGGTCAGCGAGATGAGAAAGAACGGTTATTGCGATCATTGTTGTAATGTAGTTCTGAAATATGCGGCCAACAACCTATGGAAAGACTGACTGGAGGTGTTGAAGATGGCAATCTTTCGGGAATCATCCGGGGACTCGGGGCGGGCCAGTGAGGATCGCAGGCGGCACCGGCAATTGGTCGAACAGTCGATCAAGAAAAACATCGGCCAGATTATCGCGGAAGAGAGCATTATCGGTCAGAGCGGTCAGAAGAAGATCAAAATACCGATTAAGAGTCTTAAAGAATATCAGTTTATTTATGGTAAGAATCAATCGGGCGTTGGCAGCGGCTCCGGTGAAGAACAACGGGGCGATGTAATTCGCCAGGGCAAGCCGGAAAGATCGGGGCAGGGCGGTCAAGGGGCTGGAAGCGATCCGGGCGAGGATATCTATGAGACCGAAATCACTATGGAAGAACTGATTGGTTATCTTTTTGATGATCTCGACCTGCCCTATATGGAACGGAAGAATTTGGCTGAGATTGAAACTGTGACTAGGCAAAAACAAAGCGGCTATAAGCATAAGGGGATACCGCCGCGGCTCGCCAAGAGAAAAGCAGTGATTGAGAAGGTCAAGCGCCGCCAGGGTACTAGACGGAATGAGCCGGCAGAAACGGAAGCTGACTCTGAAACTGAGGAGGAACGTTTTCCTTTCCGGGAAGAAGATCTGCGTTACCACCGGTTGCGGGAAGAACATACCCCCCAGTCCAATGCGGTGGTTATCTGTATTATGGACACTTCAGGTTCGATGGACCAAACCAAAAAATATCTGGCCCGCAGTTTTTATTTTTTGTTATATCAATTTGTCCGCCTAAAGTATTTTCAAGTTGAGTTGGTTTTCATTGCGCATACTACCCAGGCTTCGGAGGTTACCGAAGATGAGTTTTTCCACAAAGGGGAGTCGGGGGGCACTTACATCAGCAGTGGCTATGAAAAGGCCCTCCAGGTTATCGAAGATCGCTATTCACCCGCCCGTTGGAATATTTATGCTTTCCATTGCAGTGATGGCGACAATTGGGATGAAGACAATCCCAAAGCGGTCAGCCTGGCGAAAAAGTTGTGTGAAATATGTAATCTGTTCGGTTATGGCGAAATCATGACCGGGTACAGTACCATGAAAAGGTTATACCAGGAGCAGATCGACGCTCCCAATTTTGCGTTGGTTTCCATTGCCGGCCGGGAAGATATCTGGCCGGCCCTGCGGGATATGCTGGCCCAGGAGGAAGAATAGGAGGCACCATGGGTGAATTTACGATTGCGGAGTTGGAAAAATGGAACGAACGGATCGAAGCAGTTGCGAAAAGTTGCGGTCTTGATGATTATCCGCAGGAGTTCGAGATTTGTTCTTATGAGGAAATGCTGGGTTATGAAGCCTATATCGGTATGCCCTGTCATTATCCACACTGGAGTTACGGCAAAGCCTTCGACCGTCTTAATACCTTTTATCGCTTCAACTTAAGCGGGCTCCCCTATGAGATGGTGATCAACTCTAATCCTTGTCTGGCCTATTTGATGCGCGAAAACACTTTGTTATTACAGATATTGACGATTGCCCATGTATACGGCCATAATGATTTTTTCAAAAACAACCGTTTATTCAAACTGACCCGGGCGGAGTTAACCATTGAAAACTTCAAGAACCATGCTGAGCGGATCCGGGGTTATCTGCAGGATCCCAGCATCGGTTATTCGAAAGTCGAACGGATTTTGGATGCCGCTCATGCTTTACGTTTTCAAATCAATCGGACGCCGGGAACGAAAAGACTGTCTATAGAAGAGCAAAAGCAACGGATGATGGGTGAATATCAGCATAAGATGCAGCGGGATTGTTTTGGCAGGACTCCGGAACTGGCTTCGCCTAACTTAACCAAGATACCACTTGCGCCAGAGGAAGACCTGCTCTGGTTTATCGCGGAATACGGTCAGATGGAAGAGTGGGAAAAAGATATTTTGCGGATTGTCCATAGTGAAAGCGAATACTTCCTGCCCCAGATCGAAACCAAGATTATGAATGAAGGGTGGGCCAGTTTTTGGCATTTTCGTATCTTGCAACATTTGCAGTTAAACCCTGAATTGCATCTGGAATTTTTAAAGCGGCATCATCAGGTGATCCGACCTCACCAAGGCGGCTTAAACCCTTATCATTTAGGATTTATGGTTTTCGATGATTTGGAGAAGCGATTTGGCATGGCGAAGTTGTTTGAAGCCAGAGAGATCGAGAATGACCGCTCCTTTATTCGCCGTTATTTGACCCGAAAACTATGTGATGAGTTGAATTTATTTGAGTATTATACCGGTGAGGACAGGGCGATTGTGACCGAAGTGGCCGATGAGAAAGGTTGGGAGCAGATCAGGGATACTCTATGCGCCAATGTGGGAACTGGAGCGATCCCGGTTATTAAGGTGAAGGAAATATCGCCAAGAGACCGGACCTTAGTTTTGGAGCATGAATATGATGACCGGGATCTCGAATTAACCTATACCGGAGAGACTTTAAAACATTTAGTCGAATTGTGGGGACGACCGGTGGAACTGATCACCTGGGTCAAAGGCAAGGAGAAAAGGTTAATCTGCGGCGAGAATAAAAAGATTGCTGTGTATGATTGAATAAAGAATTATTGATGCCGGATTTTCTCTTATTTAATAGCAGTTTGAATAGTTTGAGCTAAAATAGGTTTGGTTATATTTAATGAGATTGTAAATAATTGTTGACATTAAATTTAACATATGATAACATTTGGTTGCGTTGAAATTTACTTTCACAAATTAGCAGTCATTTGGAAAATTAAATTTCACAGAACTCATATAAACTTGGTAAATGATATTTTTTTTGAGCGCCAGGAAAGAAAATTTCACATTTTTCGGAAACTAAGTGAAATGATATTACATAAAAAATATCTAAATTAAGTGGATGGATTGGTATTACCAAGTCTTCTGAAAGCGAGGATTATAAACAATGAAAGAAAGAGAAAGAGCTGATATTCAACATAATATTGAGAAGGCCGATGTGTTGAATCTCATTAAACGAAATTGTTCAAGATTATCAAGTTCCCAGATGAAAGTGGCTTCTTACATTATGGCGTATCCCGAAAAAGTATTGGATTATACCGCATTACAAATCGCCAAAGAAGCTGATGTCAGTGAAGCTACGGTCGTTAGATTTTGCAGAGAGATTGGTTATAAAGGTTATCCCGAGTTTAAGATCAAATTGGCAAAAGACTATAACGTATTAAAAGAACCTCCTATGACGCTTGATGTTAATAAGCATGATGATTATGAAACTGTGTTGGAGAAAATAGTCAATGGCAATATTGAAGATTTTAAATATTTACTTAGCATGATGAATATGGATGCTTTTAATAAAGCGGTCAAACATCTACAGAATGCTAAACGGATCGGTTTTTTTGCAGTAGGGGGCACGTATCCGGTAGCCTATGATGCTTATTGGCATTTTTCTAATATCGGTAAAATGGCTCAAACGGAAATTGACCCAAGTGCGCAGATGGTTCTGGCTCAATCTTTGACTCCTCAAGACTTAGCTTTTGCAATATCAATCAAAGGGCAATCGCAGATTCCTGTTATGTGCATGGAAATTGCGAAAAAGAAAGGCGTCCCGACGATATGCTTAACCCAGAATATGAAGTCTAAACTGGTGGAAGTAGCCGATTGCGCCATAGTTACCCATCGTAGAGTGGAACAATCGCATGACCTTATTACAAGATCAAAAATTGTGATGTTTTTAGTGGTTAATGCCTTATGTATGGCCACTACGATTGCAAATTGGGATGAATCAATTTGTAAGTTAAAGGAGAACTTAAGTCTGGTGAGCATTAACCAATACTAACCGGGTGTGCCTGCTCCGGCCGGAATAATGATTATCGATTAATGGCCATTCCAAACTGATAGTCATCCAATCAAAAGACAATCTATTGCATAGTCACGAGGGATAATGATATGAATCAAAATTGGAACAACCTGGAATTGATGTGTGCCAAATTATCTGAAAAAAAGAATACGGGCAAGCTGGTTGCGATGACTTTGAGTAGTTGTATTGATTACCTGATTTGTTGGGACTCAGCAAAAATTAATTCTTGGTATAAACAATATACCATTGACTCAAGTCTGGATTATTCAAAAGGAATTGCAAACGCGGAAGAGCTGCTTAAATTGATTAACGATATGATTATCACGGGTAATGGCGGCGATTTTCTTATTACCTCGAAGGAATTATGTCGTGAAATTGAAGAAAAGTTTGAGATAGAGTATGCGATAGGAGGAACCGGAGCTCAGGGAGCGTGCGCTTTAGCCAATATGGGATTTCCGGTAGCACTTCATACGACGGTTTTTTCAGATGTGATGAAAAAGTTAATTAATAATGATTTAGTATTGGTTGAAAAAGATGGTAAATTACAATCAATCATAACGGAACGGTTAGGCTATGACAATGATTATGCTCCCCACTTTATCCTACAATTTAACCGGGGGATAGAAATCGTAGTCAATGATGATGTTCATAGAGCGGAAAATTCAAACCGCCTGATATTGACATATGACCATAAAAATTCGATAACGCCGCTAGATGAGGAATATTTTAAAGTATTGGTTCAAAATGCCAGCAAAGTATCATCAATGGTGTTATCTGGTTTTAATACAATTATCCGTAAAGAAATACTTCAACAGCGACTAGAGAGTGTAAATTTATGGATCGATAAAATTAAACAAGAAAACCCGGAAATCGTTTTTTACCTTGAAGGCGCATCATATCACTCTGCCGCGATTATTCCATATATTTATGCAACGCTGAGCCCTAAAGTCAATATTCTTGGCTTTAATGAAGAGGAACTGGGTGATATTCTGCGGATAAACGGCAAAAAATATGATTTGGATGATTTATTCGATCTCGTGATGTCGCTTCGATTCATAATTGACCTATATAAGCCAAAATATGGAATTGTGTTGCATACCAAAGATTATAGTTTATATTTTGGCAAGAGATGTGAAAAAGATATTGAAGCAGGGTTACACTTCGGTAATCTGATGGCTGGAATTAAGGCTCGACTCGGTCGCTATGGGAAATTAGACGATTTGCGCGGGTATGACCTTACTATACCTTTTAGTCCGGAAGGATTAAAAATGATGAACTTTGCGGAAAAATATGAAGGAACGGAACAATTAGTCGTAGCGCCTAATCGTTTTCTCAAAAATCCCACATCCACAATTGGATTAGGGGATACGTTCACTGCAGGAATGCAGTTAGGCTTTATTTGAGAACCGGAATATTTTATTGATAGTACCTTTTAAAATACAGAGGAGGCAATAAAATGAGTAAGATTGATACCATTAAAGGAACATTTAAAAAAGGAGAGGGAATTTTAAAACTGATTCCAACATTTATTCCCAGAAATTTTTCCAAACCCGGACAACGTTTGCGATTACATCCGGATGATTATTTTGCGCTGGGTATGGAGAGGGGCGCTATCAAAGAACGTTGGTTTTCATCAATAATTGTTGCTCAAAACGGTAAATTAGCGGCGAAAGATGAAGGAATGAGTTATGTAGCTGTTACGGATAATGTTGCAGATAAAGTATTATTTAAGGATTTTATCGATACGCTTGGTGCGGAAATTATTGGTGACGAGCTGATACGCAGATACGGTACTTGGCCGATGTTTGCTAAATTCTTTGATTATAACGAGCCATTATTTCACCATTTGCATCTTACCCAAGCTGCCGCGGATATGGTAGGCAAAATGTGCAAACCGGAAGCTTATTATTTTCCACCTCAATTAAATAATCATATGGGAACCTCTCCATATACCTACTTTGGGTTTGATTCGTCAGTTACTAAAGCAGAGGTTAGAGAAAAGGTTGAAAAGTTTTTGAAGTTTGACACCCGTATTACAGCACTTTCACGTGCTTTTCGGGTTGAATTAGGTACCGGTTGGTATACCGCCCCAGGAGTAATCCATGCTCCGGCTTCGGTCTTGACTTATGAACCTCAGTGGAATAGCGATTGTAACGCGGTATTTGAAAATGTAACTGCCGGTGAAGTTAATTCATATGAGTCGATGGTTGAAAATTGCCCGGAAAATAAAAAGCAAGATGTTGATTATATCATGAGTCTACTTGACTGGGAGAAGAACGTTGATCCTAATTATCGAGAGACTTATTACAGGCCGTCTATTGTTTGCAAAGAGTCCAATAAAAGTTATACCGAAAAATGGATTTGTTATGCTAACGATTATATTTGCGCTAAGGAATTAACAGTGATGCCTGGACAAACAGTTACTATTAAAGATCAAGCGGCATACGGTTGCATTGTGGTTCAAGGTCATGGGAAATTTGGTGTTTATGATGCTGAGGCCGCCAATATGATCCGCTTTGGACAAATAACCGCGGATGAATTTTTTGTAAGCAACGCAACTGCAAAAAATGGCGTTACTGTCACCAATCACAGCCAATATGAACCACTGGTTATTTTAAAACATTTTGGGTCTGATAATGTTGAAATGCCTAAAAAAGTAAAGTAATTCAAGAGAAAAGAAAGTGAGGCTGAGTCCAAAGATGTTTCATTATAAAATTGGTGTCGACACTTTTATTTGGTCCGAGAATTTTTCGGAAAAGGATTTATGGATTATTTCCAAAGCAAAGGAACTTGGTTTCGAAGCACTTGATATCGCTATTGCTCATCCGGAGACCTTTCCAACTAAGAAAGTGAAACAAACGATTGATGAGGTCGGTATAGAGGTAGTGACTTCTTTTACTTTAAATAATAATACCAATCCCATCTCACCGGACCCCCAAATTCGCAAAAATGCGTTAGCGGATATGAAATTAACTATCGATATTAATCGGGAGATCGGTTCCAAAATTTTGGGCGGTGTTAACTATGCTTCCTGGGGTTATCTTACAAAACGCCCTCGGACTGAACAAGAATGGGAATGGGCGGTAACCAATATGCGTCAAGCGGCAGAATATGCCAAGGAAACCAGTGATGTTAAGATTTGTGTGGAACCGGTGAATCGGTTTGAAACCCATTTTTTGAATATTGCTGAAGATGCCATCCGATTTTGCGACGACGTGGGAACTGGTAACGTCAGGGTCCATCTTGATACATTTCATATGATTCGCGAGGAAGAGAGTTATAGTAAAGCCGTTGAGTTATGCGGTAAAAAATATCTCGGTTATGTTCATGTTTGCGAAAGCAATCGTGGCATACCCGGAACCGGTCTGGTGCCTTGGCAAGAATTTTTTAGGGCAATTCAAAAAGTCGGTTATAATGGCCCGATGGTGATTGAGTCTTTTGATCCAAGCTTTGAAGAATTAAGCGGTAACTGTGCTATCTGGCGTAAATTTGCCGATTCGGGTGAGGAACTTGCAGTTAAGGGGCTGGCTAATTTACGAAGAATTATTTCGGAGTTATAGGCTTCATTTCTGTCGTAAAAGTTTGGGTAGTGTTGTAAATAGCCTGAAATAAGGAGGTAGTAAAATGAAAATAATAATTGGCGCCGATGAAGCTGGATACGATTACAAAGAAGAGATTAAAAAGTTTCTTACTACCGGGGGATATGAGGTCATCGATTGTGGAGTATATGATAAATCTCCCAGCCTTTACCCGGACATCGCAATAAAGGTTTGTAATGATGTTTTAAAGCAAGAGTCAAACCGAGGTATTTTGATTTGTGGGACTGGTATTGGAATGGCGATTACTGCCAATAAAGTTCCCCATATTCGGGCTGCGGTATGTCATGATATTTACTCTGCACAAAGATCCCGTAAAAGCAATGACGCTCAAATTCTTTGTATGGGTGCTCGGGTGATTGGAATTGAATTGGCAAAAGTGCTGGTTTTAGAATGGCTTCATTGTGAATTTTCCGGTGGCGGATCTACGGACAAAGTCGAACGGATTAAATATTATGAGAATCTTTATCATGCTGAAAATCATCAATAAGGAGGCGGGATCAAAATGCAGCGAATTATTAATGAACCGGATTATGTAGTTGAGGATATGCTGAAGGGCTTTGTTAAATGCCATAACCATTTAGTTGTCGAAACGGATAATAGCCGAGTATTGAAATATATAAAATCTCCGATAGCCGGAAAGGTTGGAGTTGTTACCGGAGGAGGTTCAGGCCATAAACCAGCCTTTATCGGCTATATCGGCAAAAATATGGTTGATGCGGTGGCTGTCGGCGAAATATTTTCTTCTCCTACAGCAAAAGCCTTTTATGACTCATTTAAAGCCGCCGATTCCGGTAAGGGTGTTGCTTGTTTATATGGTAATTATGCCGGCGATAACATGAATGTAAAAATGGCAGTCGATCTGGCTAAAGATGATGGGATTGTAGTAAAAACCGTGGTTGCAAACGATGATGTAGCTTCAGCACCCAAGAATGAGAGACAAAAAAGGCGGGGTGTAGCAGGGGAAGTTTTGATGTGGAAGGTTGGAGGAGCTAAAGCGGCTAAGGGTGGCAGTTTAGATGAGGTAATTGCTGTAGCTCAGAAAGCCATTGATCATACCCGAAGCATAGGAATTGGTCTCACAGCGTGTACTATTCCATCAGTCGGGAAGCCCAACTTTACGATTAAACAGGGCACGATGGAGGTAGGAATTGGCCATCATGGTGAGCCTGGGATTAAAGTGGATGAATTAAAAAAAGCCGATGAAATGGCACAAATTATGCTTGATATCATTTTGCCGGATTATCCTTTTGAGAGTGGCGATGAAGTAGTAGCATTGCTTTCCGGTTTAGGGGCCACTCCGGTTATGGAATTATATATTTTGTACAATAAGGTTGCGGATATTCTAAATGAAAAAGGAATCAAAGTTTATCGCTCATATGTGGGGAACTATTTTTCATCGCTTGACATGATGGGCGCCACCCTTACCTTAATGAAACTTGATGCGGAATTAAAAGAACTTATTGATGAAGAAGCAGATAGCATGGGTTTCAAACAATTTAGGAGTGAAATCTGATGGATTATATTGTTAATGCGGATAGTTCAATTGTCATCTATGATTTGATAGCTGCAATTCAAAAGCAAAAGGATTATTTGAGTGAAATAGACGGCGCTATCGGTGATGGTGACCATGGTGTCAATATGAATAAAGGTTTTACGCTATGTCAGGAAAAGTTGAAACAAATTAAATTTAACCTGGCCGAAGGACTTCATATTTTGGGAAAAACTTTATTGATGGAGATCGGTGGTTCAATGGGACCGCTATATGGAACATTTTTTATTCAAATGTCCAAAGTCTGTAAGGAAAAAGAGCAAATTGACAAATACACTTTTGGACTCATGATGGAGAGCGCACTTCAAGGGTTGCAAACGTTGGTTAGCGCCAAGGTTGGCGACAAGACATTAATTGATACACTGGCGCCCGCCGGTGATGCGTATCAAGATGCGGTTAGACAAGGGAAGAACTTCAAGGAAGCATTGGTATGTATGAAGGAAGCCGCAGAAAAGGGCAAAGATGCAACCAAAAATATGGTAGCGATGTTTGGGAGGGCAAGTAGATTGGGCGAAAGGTCTCGTGGCACATTAGACGCCGGAGCAACCTCTTGCTATATCATCCTTTCAAGTATGGCGGATTCTATTTGCGGGATCTTACATTAGATTTTATCCGAGATTGATGGCGAGAGGAGCCTATTTATTATGAAGGAAGTAAAAATTGTTGATCTCCGCCCAGGACTTGTTAAGGGTGTAAATGTTGAATTACCTGAAACCAGAAGTATTTATCGGGAAACCTACTTTGAGTGGGAAGCCAGCAATAATATTGCTGAATACGCTGAAAGCGCAATTAGTGGAGGCATTTTACGGGCTTGGAAACATACTCCTAACTTTGAAGTTACCGAAACGCATAAAGATAAAGAGACATTTTATTTTATTAAAGGTACAGCGATTATGTTATTTGTTGATTATGCGAACGGCAAGCCGGATATGAAAACTGTTCAGGTTGTTAGGATCAAGAAAGGCACGGTAATAACAATCGAAGCCGGGAAAGGCCATTTCGTAGCTGTTGCGGAAGATGACAATGCCTTTGAAGCAATTGTAATTTCTCCGAAAATGGAAGCGCCGAGATGTAATCTTGCCGAACCTGTTATGGGCATTTAAGTTTACTTATCAATAATTACAACTTGATTTAATTTTATTAACCATCATGATTTGATTTACAAATTTACTGAGGGGGCGAGTGGAGTAAGGGGATTTATTAAAATTAAATATGCAATTGGATCAAGATAGTATTGATAGGGTAGAAATGAATATCAAGCTATGGGATTTCGAAAAAAAAACAAAGGAGCAAAAGTCGATGTTAATGAATATGAAAGAATTACTTGAGGTAGCCCAAAAAAACCATTTTGCAGTTCCAGCCTTCAATGTCAGTAGTAATATGCTTTTGAGCGGTGTAATGGAAGCATGCCATGAAAAACAAGCGCCGGTAATTATTGCCATTCATCCCGATGAATTGTCGTTCGTAAAGGACAGTTTCTTGGCCAGCGTTATTGAAGAAGCCTATCAAGCCGATTTCCCAGTAGTTGTTCATTTGGACCATGGTTCAACATTTGAGCAAATTCTTCGCGGAATTCGGGATGGCTTTACATCGGTGATGATTGATGCCTCTCATGAAAAATTTGAAGATAATATTGCGATTACCAAAAAGGTTGTTGAAGTTGCCCATCCGCTAAATATTTCGGTGGAGGCGGAGCTTGGAACGATTGGTACCACAGGAAATGGCGGTGAAGCCGGAGCAGAGAAAATCATCTATACAGATCCGGCAATGGCAAAAGATTTTGTGAAAACAACGGGTATTGATGCGCTGGCTATTGCAATCGGCACCGCCCATGGAATCTATCCCAAAAACATGAAACCCGAACTAAAATTAGATTTATTAAAGGTTCTGAGAAGTACGGTGGATATTCCATTGGTATTGCATGGCGGTTCTGCCAATCCGGACAAAGAAATTGCGGAATCGGTAAAACTCGGTATTTCCAAAATCAATATTTCCAGCGATATTAAAGACGCATTTTATCAAAAATGCCGTGAAGTTTTAAAAGATCCGGTTGTCCGTGAACCGAATATGATTTATCCATCCTGTATTAAAACAATGAAAGAAGTTGTCTACCATAAAATAGACCTTTTCAACGATGCGGATAAGGCGAAATTTTATAAGAAATAGAGCATTGTTAACTGTTTTATATAGTCTTCCCCCGCCTAGCTAGCTTGCTAGCTAGCTAGGGGCAACGGTGGCTGTTCAAATGAAATACATGGTTAGGACTTATTCTTATTGATTCACGTTCGGGAAAACAAGTAACATTTATTAATGATGTTTTTGGATATACTTTCGTTAAAGAATTAATAATGAATCCTGTTTATACGGGGTTTTTAATGCCATCGCTTTTATGGGTACGAGATTAATGAACCGGAAAATTATCCGAAATGCAAATATGTTTGGTTACCAAAAGCTTATTTGCGAGGTAAGTTAACTGGCAATATTGCTTCTGATTATTCAGATGCTTCAGCTACACTTGCATTTGATATTAAAAATAGCTGTTGGTCGGAAGCGAAGGTTGTAGAACGGCGGTAAGATACGCAGAGAACATTATTGCTCCTAATGAAGAAAATCATACGATTTATAAAGAATATTATCACTTGTATAAGGATACCTATATTGCTTGTAACCAGGTACTAGAAAAAGTTACGAAATTGGGTAGCAGACAATAACCATTAATATTTACATGAGTTCGAGGGGTGAAATTCTTTGGAGAATAATTATAATGATGTAAATAATTACCTTTTTGAATGCAATGGTATTTCAAA
>WSSedL1CaDRAFT_10001044_pt1 | contig 17511 bp, 17 predicted proteins | sample WetSurSL1Cattail_FD_9464 | JGI IMG/M metagenome (IMG submission 9464)
CCGGTTTGCCTGGCGAGCCGATCTACGGCATGACGCCGCTGGCTGGTTTGCCAAAAGGCTGGGTATAAACGGGGGTAGCGCCACCATCCGAGACGGCAGTGATCCAGGACACCTACAGCGAGTATTCGTCTTTCACCAGCGGGGACCTGGACTGGGCGATTGAGAGTTTTGGCGACAACCCAAAACTGCAGCCCGAGATTACAGAATTTTTGCAGAGTTGTGATCTGGAGCTCGACGGCAACCTGGCCGATTTTGTCACCGTTCGCTCTGCAAAAAAGCTGGTGGCCTGCGCCGGTATGGGTGAGAACGTTATCAAATGTGTAGCGGTGTCACCCACACTGCGGGGCCAGAACATCACCCTGCGGCTGATCTCGGATGTGACCAACCTGGCCGCCGACATGGGCCGCTACCAGCTGTTTTTGTACACCAAGCCGGACAACGTCGAGACCTTTTCGCGCTGCGGGTTTTACCCGCTGGTCGAAATGTCCGGTGTCATCGCGCTGATGGAAAACTCGCCAGTCGGCCTGTCGCGGTATTGCCAGAGCCTGGCGCAGCAGCGCCAGCCTGGCCAGACCATTGGCAGCGTGGTCATGAACGCCAACCCCTTCACCTTTGGCCACCAGTACCTGGCGCAGCAGGCGGCTGACAACTGCGATTGGTTGCATGTGTTTGTGGTCGGTGAAAACTCCTCGCTGATCACCTACGAAGACCGTTATGCGTTGGTGTGTGAGGGCCTGAAGGACCTGCCGCGCACCACGGTGCATCCGGGCTCGATCTACATGATCTCCAAGGCCACCTTTCCAAGCTATTTTCTGAAAGACCGCGGCATAGTGGACCAGTGCCACACCGCGCTGGACCTGATCATCTTTCGCGAGCATGTGGCGCCTGCTTTGGGTATCACGCATCGTTTTGTCGGCACCGAGCCGTTTTGCCCGGTGACACGCAAGTACAACGAAGACATGAAGCGTTGGCTGATACACGAGCCGTCCATGGCACCGGTGGTGACGGTGGTGGAGCTGGAGCGCAAGGCGCAGTCGGGCACCGCCATCTCAGCCTCCGAAGTGCGGCGCTGCCTGCGCGCCGACAACTTTGACCACATGGCCGAACTGGTGCCCCAGGCCACCATTGACCTGTTGCGCGCCAAATACTTTGACCCAGGAGCGCGTGTCGCCACTGGTACAGGTTAAACGCCAAATTGGCCTCTAACCCTTATATATAAAGGACTGATAGCTATGAAAATTATCAAAGAAGCGGTGGCCGGCACGCTGGAGTCCAGCGACCTGCTGGTCAAGGTGGCGCCGGGTCTGCCAAACCGGCTGGACATCCACATCCGCAGCGAGGTGATCCGCCAGTTTGGCGCACGCATCCGCAGTGTGATTGACGAGACCCTGGGTCAGCTCGATGTCACCGAAGGCGATATCACCATCGAGGACAAGGGCGCGCTCGACTGCGCCATCCGCGCCCGTGTGCAGACCGCTGTGTTGCGGGCTGCGGGCAACCCGCCGATTGACTGGGAGACGATGTGATGAAACTGCGTAGAAGCATGTTGTTCATGCCCGGAGCCAACGCTGGCATGTTGAGCACCGCGTTTGTGTTCAAGCCGGATTCGATCATGTTTGACTTGGAAGACGCGGTGACCCTGCGTGAGAAAGACGCCGCGCGCATCCTGGTGTTCCACGCCTTGCAGCACCCGCTGTACCGCGACATCGAAACCGTGGTGCGCATCAACCCGCTCGACACCCCGTTTGGGCTGGACGATTTGCAGGCCGCTGTGCGTGGCGGTGCCCACATCGTGCGCCTGCCCAAGACCGACACGGCCGACGATGTGCGGCAGCTGGTGGCCGAAATTGAGCGCATCGAGCACACCTGTGGCCGTGCCGTCGGCAGCACCCAGGTGATGGCCGCTATCGAGTCGGCCTCGGGCGTGGTCAACGCGGTGGCGATTGCCACGGCCAGCCCACGCATGATGGGTATTGCGCTGGCGGGTTTTGACTACGTGATGGACATGCAGACTGAGCGTGGCGACGGCACCGAGCTGTTTTACGCACGTTGTGCCGTGCTGCACGCCGCCCGTGTCGCCAAGATCGACGCGTTTGATGTGGTGTACCCGGATGTCAATGACGACGTCGGCTTTTTGAAAGAGGTGGACCTGATCCGGCGCCTGGGCTTCAACGGCAAGTCCCTGATCAACCCGCGCCAGATCGAGCTGTTGCACAACGCCTATGCACCGACCGAAGAAGACGTGGACCACGCCCGCCGGGTGGTGGCCGCAGCTGACAAAGCCGCGCGCGACGGCCTGGGCGTGATCGCCCTCAACGGCAAGATGATCGACGCCCCCATCGTTAACCACGCCCGCCGGGTGATTGCCAGCGCGCAGGCGTCTGGCGTTCGGCGCTAAGCGCGTGAAAGAAAGACGAACCCCATGAACCAAAAACTCAACGCTCAGTCAAGGCAAGAATTACAAACCAACCCCGCGCTCCAGGGCCTGCAGCCGTTTGAAAGCGCCTACACCCACACCCCCTATCTGCAAGACCTGGGGCAAAAATACAGCCGCAAGATCGTCGAGACGGTGCAAGAGGCCGTGCAGCGTGTCGGCCTGAAAGACGGCATGACCATCTCGTTTCACCACGGTTACCGCGAGGGTGACCGCACCATCAACTCGGTGGTGCAGATACTGGCCGACATGGGGTTCAAAAACCTCACACTGGCGGCCTCGTCGCTGATGTCGTGCAACACGCCGCTGATCGAACACATCAAAAACGGTGTGATCCGGCGCATCTACACCTCGGGCATGCGCGGCAAACTGGCCGAGGCAATCTCCAACGGGCTGATGGATGAGCCGGTGCACATCCACTCCCACGGCGGGCGCGCGCACCTGATCCAGACCGGCGAGATCGTGATCGACGTGGCGTTTCTGGGGGTGTCGGCCTGTGACGAGTTTGGCAACGCCAACGGCGTCAACGGCAAGTCGCGTTGTGGCTCACTCGGCTACGCCAAGGTGGACGCCCACTTTGCCCACAACGTCATCATGCTGACCGAAGAGTTCTTGCCGTTTCCCAACACGCCGGTCAGCATCTCGCAAGACCAGGTCGATTTCATCGTCAAGGTGGCGCAGGTGGGTGACCCGAGCAAGATCAGCGTCGGTGCGGCGCGTGCCACCAGCGACCCGCGCGAGCTGTTGATTGCCCGTTACGCGGCCGATGTGATCGAACATTCGGGCTATTTCAAGGACGGTTTTTCGTTACAAACCGGCACCGGTGCATCCAGCACCGCCGCCACCCGTTTTATGGAAAACCGCATGCGCAAGGCCGGCATCAAGGCCGCGTTTGCCCTGGGCGGCATCAGCGGTGGCATTGTCGACCTGCACAAAAAGGGCCTGATTGACACCCTGATCGACACCCAGAGTTTTGACGCCGACGCCACCGAGTCCTTACGCACCTCGCCCAAACACATCGAGGTGTCCACCAACGAATACGCCAACCCCAGCTCCAAAGGCACGTTTTGTGACCGCGTGGACGTGGTGATCCTGAGCGCGCTGGAGATCGACGTGGACTTCAACGTCAACGTGTTGACCGGCTCCGACGGGGTGATGCGCGGTGCCTCCGGTGGCCACAGTGACGTGGCTGCTGCCGCGAATCTTTCCATCGTGGTCGGCCCGCTGATCCGCAGCCGCATCCCGACCGTGGTGAAGCACGTCACCACGCTGGTGACACCGGGTGAATGTATTGGCGTGCTGGTCACCGACCATGGCATTGCCGTCAACCCGAACCGCCCCGAGGTGGAACAGCGCCTGCGCGACGCCGGTCTGCCGGTATTCAGCATCCAGCAACTGTACGAGCGTGCGCTGGAGATCAGCGGCCAGCCCTCGCCGATTGATTTTCTGGACAAGGTGGTGGGCGTGGTGCGTTACCGCGACGGCACCGTGATTGACCTGGTGCACCAGATCAAGCCGCTGGCCTGACATGTTGGCACCGGAGTTTGCGCTCAGCACCAACGGCGTCAGCGTCAGCTTGGCGCAGATGCTTGATCGCCGCGAGCAACGCGTGGTCGATCAGCAGGCGTTACTCAAGCGTTTTGGTCGGCCGCTGGTGCAACTGACCCTGGTTACGCCGGGGCCGGTCAAAGACACGGCGCAAGCGCGTTTTGTTTTTGATCAGGGCTTGGCCGCGCTGCACCAAGCGCTGTGGCTGGCCGGTCATGTCGTGCTGGCGCAGCAGGGTAGCTACGGCGTTACTGGTCCCGAGATGTTGATGGTTATTGATGCTGAGCCCTTATCTTTAAAGGGCATGGTGCTTCAAATAGAAGAGCAACATGTACTTGGCCGCCTGTGGGATGTGGATGTGCTTGACCTGACGGGCAGCTCGGTGTCGCGCCAGCAACTGGGTGTGCCCGCTCGGCGCTGCCTGCTGTGTGACGAGCCAGCCCACGCCTGCTCACGCAGTGGTCAACATGCGCTGGTTGATCTGCAGCGCGCTATACAGGACAAAGTGAATGTCTTTCGCCGCCACCTTGGCCGTTGAATCGCCGCGCTGTGATGCCCACCTGGCCCAGGCCGTGGGCCAGCTAGCATGTTTGGCCTTACAGCGCGAAATGGAGTTAACACCCAAGCCGGGTCTGGTGGACCAGGCCAACGCCGGGGCGCACCACGACATGGACCTGGCCACCTTTCGCGCCAGCCTGGCCGCCATCAGCCCCTGGTTTCCGGTCTTTTTCCAGCAGGGTGTTGAAGGCCACCAGATCGACGCCCGTGCTTTTTTGAGCCAGATCCGGCGCAGTGGCCTGGACTGTGAACGCACCATGTTGGCCGCCACCGGTGGTGTCAACACCCACAAAGGCAGTGTCTTTTCCTTGGGCCTGTTGTGTGCGGCGGCGGGGCGCTTGTTGGCGCGTGGTGAGGCGCTGGGTTGTGAGGCTGTGTGTGCCGAGGTGGCTCGACTGTGTGCCAACCTTGTCCAACGCGAACTCACTCTGCCCAGCGCTGCCCAAAGTGCTGGAGAGCGGCTGTACTGGCAGCACGGTCTGACCGGCGCCCGTGGTGAGGCACAAAGTGGTTTTGCCACGGCCCGCGCTCATGGTGTGGCGCCCTACCTGCAAGCGCGTGCCAGCGGTTTGGACGAAGAGTCTGCGTTGCTGGAGGCGCTGCTGTACCTGATGGCGCACAACCCAGACACCAATTTGGTCGCGCGCGGCGGCATGTCTGGACTGGTCTGGGTGCAGACCCAGGCCCGGCGCCTGTTGACCCAACCTGCGCCAACGATCAACATCCGCAAAAACCAGCTGGTGGCCTTGGACCAAGAGCTGATCGCGCGCCACTTAAGCCCAGGTGGCAGCGCCGACTTGCTGGCGGTGAGCTGGTTTTTGGCCAAGCTGGACAATAAGGGCCAGCCTAAATGCTGCTGCTGAATCTGCTGCGATGAACGACCCAACCCACGTCAAAACCCAGGAGGCCTTGCGCGCCGCAGCCCAGCGCTTTGACTTTGTGCTGGTGCCGGGGCGCTTCAACAGTGGTGTGCACCATTGGCAATCGATCTGGGAGCAGGAACTGCCGATCTGGAAGCGGGTAACGCAAAGCAACTGGAACGACCCCGACACCTACCGCCTGCGCGGCTCATTACGTCGCCTGCTGGCCCCGTGCACCCGCCCGGCGCTGCTGGTGGGCCACAGCCTGGGTGCACTGGCCTCTGGGTGCCTGGCAGCAGAGCTACCCGCCAAGGTCGCAGGGGTGATGCTGGTGGCCCCGGCCGAGCCAGCCAGATTTCATGCCGAAGACGATGTGCCAACCATTGCCTTGGGTGTGCCCAGTGTGCTGGTGGCCAGTCACACCGACCCGTTCATGAGTTTCGAGCGTGCCGAGTATTGGGCAAGCGTCTGGGGCAGCGAGCTCGTCGACCTGGGCGAAGCCGGTCACATCAACGTCGACTCCGGCTTTGGCCAGTGGAACTTTGGCCTGGAGGTGTTGTGCCGACTGGTGCAGTGTTGCACTGCTACCCCATAGAGTTTCATTTTGATCAGCTCGGATAGAAGTCTGGATGAAGCAACGCTCGGATCTGACCGCGCAGGCGATCCAATTCCTCTTCGCCGATTGCCACCGGGTTTTCGCTAGAGAGCGGAAATGCTTGATCCCAGTAAGGTTGGGTAGGCGACTTCGGAACTAGGTGGACATGGAGATGGTCAGCCTTGTCACCGTACATCCCGTAGTTCATCTTTTGGCACGATGTAACTGAAGCGATCGCTCGGGCCACCGCAGAAACTTCACTGATGAAGTCATGCAGGCATGCAGTTTCGAGATAAAACAGCTCCGTGCGATGTTCCTTGAGCGCAACCACGCAACGGCCATAGTTCGCCTGGTCATTGAGCAGATAGACGCGACTCGATTCAAGGTCGGCAACATGGATCATCAAAGTCCTAAGTCCCCCATCTTCCGGCCAGCAGTACTTGCAGCCTATGGGTCGCAGCAGAGGGGTTTGACTCATTTGAGCTCGTCGCGGTGGTGGATCATTTGAAACCGAACATGTGAGGCAACCAAAGCGAAAAGCTCGGCACGAAGATCAGACAAAGCAGCCCGAGCAACAGCACCGCCAAGTACTTCATCATAGGCCGCGCCACATTCTTGACCTCCGTACCCGTGATCGCACATGTCGCAAACAATCCGAGGCCTAGTGGAGGAGCGAAGAAGCCCAAGCCCATGGCAACGACCATCACAGTTCCGAACTGAAGCGGATTCACACCAAGTTGGGTTGCAATGGGCGTGAGCAAGGGACCAAAAAGAATCAGTGCGGGTGCTCCCTCCAGAATCATGCCAAACAGCATCATGATCAAGGCAGAGATCACCATGAAGACATTGGCTCCAAATTGGTGTCCGAGAGAGATCATTACCTCAGCCAATTGGTTTGGTATGCGTTCTATCGTAAGTGCGTACGATAGACTGGAGGCCGCCGCGACAATGAACAAAATTACACCGGTCATTGATGCAGATCGGACGAAAAGCTGCACGATGGACTTGAGGGTAAGCTCCCGGAACGTAAGACCGCCAACGATCAATGCGTAGAGCACGGCAAAGGCAGAAATTTCCGTAGATGTTGCGACGCCAGCAGTCACGCCCTTGCCGATCATCATGATCATAAACAGCGCCACTAACGAGCCGCCGATCAATCGTGGCAACGAACGCTTAACCTCCACAGCCTTGGATACATCGACGCGCTTGCCGAAGTACACCGCAAGACTCGCCAGGCCAACGGCGAGCAGAACCGCAGGCACGATTCCCGCCATGAACAGGCCACCGATCGAAATGCTGGCGACGAAGCCGAAAATGATCATGTTTACGCACGGTGGAATTGTTTCCGACATGATGGCGGTGCAAGCAAGCAGCCCAGCCGCCTCGTTCGGGTCTTGATCTGTCCTGCGTACTGCGGGCACGATAATTCCACCAACGGCGGCAACGTCGGCGAGCTTCGATCCCGAAACACCTGAAAACAGCGCAGTCGAAATGATCGTGATCAGGCTTAGTCCGCCGCGGTAGCGTCCAAGCAGGCGCAAGAGTAGTTCGATCAGACGTGTCGACATCCCGTTGGCTTCCATCGTTAAACCAGCCAGGACGAAGAATGGAATGGCCAGCAAAACAAAGTGATTGGCGCCCGCAATGATCTGCTGCGAAAACGTGAGCATGGTCAGGCTCGGATCCGACAGAAAGTACAGCAAAGCCGCCAACGCAATCGCGAAAGCGATAGGCATTCCAAGCAGCAGGCAACCGACGAAACCTATGCTGAGAAAGGCAATTGGTGGAATTGGCGTACTCGGACTCAGTGCGTTCCAACCGGCCGCTATTCCGACGAGCGTAGCGCACAGGATGAACATTGGCCATCGTTCGCTGCCCTTGAGGCTCATCGCATTACTGATTGAAAAAACAGCCATCACCACACAGCCGATCAGGACTGGGAGAGTGAACATGTATTGCGGAAAGCCGAAAGAGGTTGTCTGCTCCCAGGTATCGACCAGAAGGTCGACAGTAGACAACATGAACCCGAGACACAACGCTACCGTTAGCCAGGCACCCAATTGCTGAATCGCAGCGCGCCAGTTCAGTGGAAACATCGCGACAAAGAAATCGAGACCGATATGCTGGCCACGTCCCAGGACGCTGCCAGCGCCTAGGAAGATCAGTAGCCCCATAAGGCCACTAGCGACCTCTTCGGCCCAATCTAGCGGGGTATGCAGGAAATATCGAAAGATAACGGACGCAAAAACGACGAGGACATTGATCGCCAACACCGCACCGGCAAAATGCTCAATAACAGTCAGCAGCGTCTGTTGCCAAGTCGATCTTGCTCCAAGTTGATCTAGGTCGACTGGAGGCTCTAGCTCCATTACGAGCGGTGTCTCCTGCTCCAATGCGTATGAGGTCATTTTTGTGTCTCCAAGTAAATTTTCCGAAAGGCTTGATGTGATCAAGCCCATCGCGTGGTGACGTTATTTCTTAGTGTTGGCGATCATCGCAAACAGCGGTTGCGTGGATGGATATTGCTTCGCGAAGGCCGGGTATAAGTTTTGTGCCATTGCCTTTTGCACACTTGCGCGATCGTTAGCTCGCATTTCTGTGAAGACAATGTTTTTTGCCTTCAATTGCTCGAATGCCTCTTTCTCGACGAGTGCGGCTTGCAGGCGGGCGGTAACCGTTGCGTCCTGGGCTGCTTTGTTGAACGCCGGGCGCATGTCAGCGGGAATCTTGTCAAGCCCGCGCTTGCCGATAAATGCGCACATGGTGCTGTACATATGCCGGGTTAACAGACAGTTTGTAGCCACCTCAAACCATTTGTAAGCCAGCACCGTGCCGGGGTCGTGCTCGTAGCCGTCGACCACGCCAGTTTGAACTGCGGTATAGACCTCGTTGATGGGAATAGGCGTCGGCGTGCCACCAATGATGCCGAAGCTTTCTATCATTGCCTTGGTGGGCAGCACACGCAGCTTCGCGCCTTTCAATTCCGCTAGCGACTTGACCGGCGCTTTCGTGTAGATGCTGCGTGACCCGACTTGAAAACCCCATCCGAGGATCGAAACGCCGGTGCGCTCAAGCAGCAGCTTATCGAAGGCCGTCGACACGCCTGCATCGAGTGCCCGGGTAGCGTGGTTGTAGTCATCAAACACGTACGCAAAGTCGAGCATGCTGAACTCCGGCACCACGGTCGACCAAATCGATAAGCCTGTGAGCATCATGTCGACCGAGCCGGACTTCACCTGCTGTACAACATCGGCCTCTTTGCCGAGCTGGCCGTTGGGGAAATATTCCAACGTGATCCTGTCTCCGAGTGACGCCTTGATGTTGTCCTCAAAGGGCTTGTACCAAAGATAGTGAGCACCGAACTTGTCAGGCGGCGCTGATGACGACACTCGCAGTCTGATAGGAGACGCGGCGCGCACAAGTCCGGGTGCGACGCCAATTGCGGCAGCCGCCATGGACGACTTCAGGATCGTCCTACGATTGATGGTGGTATTCATGGGTGGTCTCCGTTATGGCCGTTGCATGCGGCCGGTTAATGAAATGATTCGACTTGTCGCAATAGCACCCGTCTTGATTGATCAAGACCCCTGGCCAGTGCACAGAGCGCTTGGAAAATAGTCATACGACTTTGCCGGGATTGAGTAAATTCTTCGGGTCAAGTGCTGCCTTCAGCGTGCGCATCAGAGCAATTTGCTCCTCGGATCGAGCGTAAGGCAGCCAACGGCGCTTTGCAGTGCCAATACCGTGTTCGGCCGAAACAGTGCCTCCGTATTCACGCACTAGGTCGTATACGATTTCTTCAACGACATCCTTCGGCTGCTCCGACACGTCAGGTTGATATACGACGATATGCACGTTGCCATCTCCGATATGGCCATAGAAGACGGACCTACAGTTCGGCACCACAGCTTCGAGTTTCGACTTGCATCGTTTCGCATATTCGTCCATCGCTGCGACAGGCAGCCCAATATCAAATGCCAGGTGTCGTGGCCATAACTGATGTAGTTCGCCGCAGGCGTCACGAATTCCCCAAAAGGCGATTTGATCGGCTACGGACTGAGCGACCACCGCATTGCCGATGATGTTTTCGTCGAGCAGCTTCTCTAGCCACGCTTCAAAGCGAGGTGTGTCGATCTGCGGATCGGTTCCCAGGGCTTCGACGAGAACGTAGGCACCATAGTCGCGACCTTCATTGGGAAACGGATTGCGCACGCCATTGACCATCGTGGTTGCCATTTGCCAGTAGTCCGGCCACATCACTTCGAACGCGGATAGCAGCGGCCCGAGTTCGCCGCGCGCCGCAGTCAACAGTTTCAGCACCGACGCGTAGTCATCAGCCGCAAACAAGGCGACCATGGTTGATGCAGGTTTCGGAAAGAGCCTTAGCACGATTCGCGTGATGATTCCAAGCGTGCCTTCACTCCCGATGAACAAATGCTTGAGATCGTATCCAGCATTGTTCTTCATCATCTTGTTCATACTTGTCATTAGCGTGCCATCGGCCAGCACAACTTCGAGGCCCAACACCATTTCGCGTGCCATTCCGTAGCGGATCACGCGGTTGCCACCGGCATTCGTCGACAGATTACCGCCGATGGCGCACGAACCCCGTGCGCCGAGATCCAGGGGGCAGAAGAAGCCAGCCGCAGCCGCAGCTTGTTGAACGGTTTCAAGCGGCGTGCCCGCGAGCACGGTCATCGTGGCAGATGCAGCGTCGATCTCTTCTATGCCGATCAAGCGCTCCAACGACAACGCGATCTGATCCTCGGTAGCGCGTGAACCGCCGCAGAGTCCCGTAAGGCCGCCTTGTGGGACGACCGCAATCCCGTATTCGTGACAAAGACGCATGGCGGTCGCGACACCGGTCGGATCTGCAGGTCGCACAACGGCCATCGGTTGGGTCGGTGCCAGACCGCTGTAATCGTTCTGATTGCGCGCGGGTACGTCCTTGCCTACAAGAACAGCAACTGGACCGAGCGTGTCGGCAAGTTGTCGAAGGGCTTGCTGGGCTAAAGTGGTAGTGGACATAGTGTGGTGTTCAGTTGAATTGAAGTTCATTTTTCGCTTTGGGTGCGTCAGGTTCCGAAGCGGTCGTCTAAGTCTTTATGCACTGAGAGGCCAACGCATTCTGTGAACTGCGAGTAAGTCACCATCTGGCCTGCGCTGGCGATAGATGTGCCCGATACTTTCAGATTGGCAAGAACATCAGAAACGGCTTTGACTGTGGTGAAGAGCGTCGTGACGGCATAGATCGCAACGGCGAAACCCAATTCCTGCAGATCCGCCGCGGTGAGACGTGTGGTTTCGTTACCGTCCACGATGGAGACAATCTTCGGACCCTTTACCGCCTTTGCCACGGCCTCAATTTCGGCAACAGTCTTGATGCCATCGACGAATACAAGATCAACCCCAGTGTCCCAATATAGGTTAGCGCGGTGGATGGCTTCTTCCATGCCAACGGCTGCCAACGCATCTGTGCGCCCGATAACCAGTAACTCGTCATTGCCGCGTGCTTCCAGTGCGCACTGGAGGCGCCGAACGCTTTCGTCGGCTCCCATCAGCCGTACCCCAGCCATCTGCCCACAGCGCTTGGGCGCGACTTGATCTTCCAGGTGAATGGCTGCAACACCGGCCTGAATGTATTCGCGCACAGTGCGATAAATGTTTGAGGGACCGCCGTAACCCGTATCTGCATCAGCAATGATGGGGATGTTGACCACACGCGTCATGTCACGTGCGTGAGTGGTCATTTCGGTCTGGCTCATCAATCCGATGTCCGGTGCACCAAGTCGACTAGCAGTCGCACCGAAGCCGGTCATGTAGATGGCTTGAAAGCCTGCCATCTGGATAAGCCGCGCCGTCAGTGCATCTGGCGCACCTGGCGCCATGACGATTTGGCCTGAGGCAAGGTGGGACTTGAGTTGTGCTGCTTGGTTCATGACGTCGGTTGCGTAGATGGTCCGTCGAATGTCTGGATTTGTCGGTCGTTTTTCGTGTTTCCGTCTAACATGGTGCAAATCTTAGTATGTAAGGTTCGGTATGTAAGTAGGTATGATCCCTATGTCAAACCTGGTGCAGAAACAAAATCTGGTGGCAGTCGACATCTGCTGTACCGTATGTAACATGCAACCTACACTCAGGACATCCACCACTGAGATGGTCGCAATCAGAAAGTGACTCAATGAGAAAATTTGCAGTCGAGGTCCCCAAATCACTCACAGAGATAGTTGCAGCGCGGTTGCGTGACGCAATAGTGGACGGCGAGTTTGAACTTGGCGAATTGATTTCGGAGGACAAGTTGGCCCAGTCGTTCGGCGTTAGCCGTACACCGGTGCGTGACGCGCTCACGCTGTTGCAAACGACTGGGCTGGTTGAAATACGGTCAAAGCGCGGGAGCTATGTGTTTCAACCAACTGCTGATGACATCCAGTCGATTTGCGATTTTCGTGTCGTCTTGGAGGTTCATGCAGCCAAGTTGGCGTCGGTGATCAACAAGCGCAAGACGATTGACGATCTCAATGCCATATTGAATGACATGCTTGCAGCACACGCATTGAATGATGGTGTCCGTTATGGGCGAAGTGATTCGGCTTTTCACGAATCACTGTTTACCAATTGCGGTAACTCCTACGTTCGTGATGCTTACGCATTGATGTCTGGTCGGATCGCGGCGCTGCGTACCAATCTTTCCAAAGAGTTCGGAGATGCGGGCAATGTATCACTGGCTGAGCACCGCCAAGTTATCGAATTAATTGACCGAGACGATTTTGAAAATTTGACTGAACTGCTGCAGCGACATGTCGGCCGCACAGTCGAGGCGTTCCGCTTGGCATCTCAATCACGAGTACGACCCACAAAGCACGATCCAGGGCACGCCCTCTCTCGAAGAGCTCATGATTCGTAATGAACCGAGCTGACACATAGCGCTGGTTTGCATACGTCGGCAAATAGCGCACGGGTGTCGAGCAGTTTGACTGGAAGCCACCATCCAAAAGAGCACAATTGGATTGCCCGGAAGCTGACCGTAGCGAACGACTCCTGCCGCTGGTGCAACAGAGTCTTTGCGTGCGCTTCATTGATGTCCCGTCTTTGCCCACGATTGACTTCCAGATACCAGCCGTTCCCCTACGATCGCAACCGGTCCGAAGCGGGTGCTACTCCTCAGCCATTTATAGCTTTACCGGGTGGGTTCATTGGATCGGAACTGCTGCCCCTTTTTGAATCGGTATGGGTGGCGTTTTTGCTCCCAATAGAGTGGCTTCTTTGGCCGCAATACGCACACTACTTGAACAGGTCGGGTAACAGCGGTTTCACCACTGCCAGTTCTGCTTGTAATTCCTGCACATTGGTTTTGATCTTCTCAAGCGCGAAGGCGTCGATAGCCAGATCGGCCACGATTTGGTAGTCACCACCACTGCAGGTCACCGGGAAGCCGAACACCAAGCCTTCGGGCACGCCGTACGCGCCGTCAGACACCACGCCCATGGTGGTCCACTCGCCGTGTGTGCCTAGCCACCAGTCGCGCATCTGGTCAATGGCGGCGCTGGCCGCTGACGCTGCGGCGTAATGCCCCAGGGTGGCCAGAACAGCCTGGCCGCGCTGGTCCACGGCATCCACAAAGGCCTCCTGGTGCCAGGCACCGTCGCCCACCAGGGTCGACGCCCGGTCGCCCTGGCTCAGTGCAAAACGATCGTCGGCATAGACGCGGGGTGAATGGTTGCCCCACATCGCCAGGCGCCGCAGGCTGGCCACCGGTCGTGCAGTTTTGCTGGCCAGCAGGGTCAGCGCACGGTTGTGGTCAAGGCGCAGCAAGGCGGCAAAGTTGCGCGCCGGGATGCGGCCGAACTTGGCTGCCGCATGTTGTGCCACACAGGCATTGGTGTTGCACGGGTTGCCCACCACCAGCACTTTGCAGTCGGGATGGGCATGTTGGCCAATGATGGCGCCCTGCACGGCAAAAATCTTGGCGTTGTCGGCCAGCACGTCAAGGCGCGCCATGCCCGAGCTGCGCGAGCGTGCGCTCACCAGCAAAGCCATCTGTGTCCCTTTGAACGCCAGCACCGGGTCGTCGGTGGCCAACACACTGGCCAGCAGCGGAAAAGCGCAGTCCTGCAACTCCATCACCACGCCTTGCATGGCAGTTTTGGCGCGCGGCAAGTCAAACAAAACGAGCTCGATGGGCTGGTCCGCACCCAGCATGTCGCCACTTGCCACCCTGAACAGCAGGGCATAAGCCACGCGACCGGCGGCGCCGGTGACGGTCACGCGAATCGGGGTCTTTTTCATGCTGTCAGTGTACTCCGGCGGGTGTGGCTGCCAGGGCCAAAACGCGCTGTTGGCGCGTGGGTTGCGGCATGCTCCAGAGTCGTATTAATTTGTACAAAAACGGTGGCTGGCGCAGGCGCGAATCATCCGGTTTGGCGGATGACCGGTGGTGGCGCTCAGGGTGTTGGTGGTGCGGCAGATGTGGCCAGCCTGTGCCGCGTTTGGTCATCCACAATGCGGCGCAATTGTGCGAGCAGGGGGTCTGCGGCGGTGTGTTTCTGGCCGTAAGTCAGGTTGAAGGCGTAGTCAAAGTCCGGCGGGTTTTGACCCTGGTTGTGCTGGATGATGGTTTCCAATTTGTCGAGCGCTTTTACGGCGCGGGCCTCGGGTGAGGCGGCTTGTTCATAGTCGTCCCACAAGGCCAAAAACTCGGTCTGCAAGGCGGCGGGCAGCGGGCCCATTAGTTGGATCAGGTCGCGGCGTTCGCTGTCTGATTTGCTGTTGTCAAGGGATTGCGCCGTGGCTGGAATGTCGCCATGCAAGGTTTCGCCCAGGTCATGGATGACGCACATTTTGAGCACCCGCTCAAAGTCCAGCGGTCCCAGGGCGTCTTGCAACACCATGGCCATCAGGCACAGCCGCCAAGTGTGCTCGGGTGTGCTTTCTTGCCGCCCGCTGGAGCTGTAGGCGCAGCGCAGCACGGTTTTGAGTTGCTCAGCCGCCTGGATGAAGGCCAAGCGGTTCTGAAGATCGGCATCGGTCATGAATGTCTCCTGAAGCTTTTCATGGCGTTATATAACCAGAAAGTAAGTCGGTTGCCCCACCATGTTGGCAGCTACTGAGTGAGCCAGAGCAGGCCGCTCAGCGTGAAGAATGAGGCCACGGTGGTGACCAACAGTGCCGCAGCGCCCAAGTCTTCCTTACCGTAGCTTTGGGCCAGGATGGGGTAGATGCCCATCATCGGCATGGCGGCCAGCATGACCGCTGCCAGTTGCAAATGCGGGGCTAGCGCAGGCAGCCCGATCAACGGCAGCGCCAGTGTGGCCAGGGCCACGGCCAGCGGGTGCAGCAACAGCTTGGCCACCACAATCGGCGCAATTTGCCGCCCCATGCCTTTGAGCGGTAAACCAAACAAGGTGCCCCCAATCACAAACAAGGACAAACCGGCGCTGGCGGTGGCAAACAGATTGATGCTGCGTGACAGCGGCTCGGGCAGCTGCCAGCGCATCAGCGCCACCGTTAAACCCAAGGCCAGGGCGATGATGAGGGGGTTTTTGGCCAGTTGCCAGGCGGTGCGTTGCAACATCTGCAAGCCGCTGCCACCTTGGTGGCGACCGCGTTCTGCCAGCACCAGCAAGAGCGGGATCACCACCAGGTTCTCCACCATCATGTTCAGTGCCAGCGCCACCGCAGCAACTGGGGCCAGGGTTAGCAGCAAGATCGGGTAACCGACGAAGCTGCTGTTGGAACAGCTCATGCCCATGGCCACGATTACGTTGTCCGTGCTGGGTAGATGCTGGCGCTTGCCCCAGGCCAGGCCCAGGATGATCACCGCCAGCGTGCCAGCCAGATAAGCCAGCAGGTAGCTGACATTGAGGATGTCGGCGATCTCGCGCGTTGCCACGGCGTTGAACAACAGCCCGGGCAAGGCCAGACGGAGGACAAACTGGCCGAACACCCGCATGTCGGCCCGGCTGAACCAGCCAAAGCGGGTACAGGCATAACCCAGTGCAATGGCCAGATAAATGGGACCGGTGATGGACAGAATGCTTGTCATCAGGACTCGGTGATGATGTGCAAGTCCAAGAGGTGCTGGCGTGCCAGTTCAGCTGCCTGCTGGGCCAGTTCCGGCGCAAAAGGTGAAGCGGCCTCGCGGCTGGGTGCTGCCGCACGACGCGCCTCCAGGTGGCTGCGCATCTGATCCGTGTGGACCTGCAGGCCGGCCAGCGCCAGCGCCATGGCACGGGTGGCACCATGGGTTGAAATCAGCAGTGTCGGCCACTCTGCCAAGGCGGCCTGCCAGTGGCCCAGGCCACCGTCATGGTCCTGCGCCAGGGTTAGCAGCAAGGTGCTCAGACACTGTGGCACGCGCTGAGCGGCGGCCAGTGCCACGCTGCAGGTGTTGTTGGGCGGTGTCAGTTCAGCCACCTCACACTGGGCCAGTTGCAGCATGTCCTGCGCCAGGCTGGCCAGGCTGGCCACCAGCAAGGCCAGCTCACAGGCCAGCGCCACCCATTCATCGCGCTGGGTGCGCCACGGCAGGGTGGGTGCCTTGAGTTTCAACTCGCTCGCCATCAGCGCCAGCATTTGCGGGCCTTTACCTTGGAGTTCGGTCTGGGAGACTGCCAGACTACCAAATTGCAGACTCAGGGCCTTGTCTGCGGCTAAGCCCAGGCGCTGCTGGGCGCGTTGTAGTGGCGCCGCCCACTGCACACACTTCAGGCCTAAAGTGGTGATGGTGCTGGTTTGTAATGCGCTTCGCGCCAGCATCGGGGTCTCCGCGTGGGTGTCAGCTAGGTCACGCTGCTTGGTCAGGATCTGTGCCAGGTCGGCCGAGATCAGGTGGAGCGCGTCACGGGTGACCAGCACCTGTGCGGTGTCGGCCAGATCCTGGTCGCTGCAGGCAAAGTGCACGTGGCGCTCGGCTTCCTGGTTGAACAGGCCCACCGTTTCACGCAGGCTTTTGACCAGCGGCTGGGTGGCGCTGCGGGCACTGCCCGCTTCACGCACCAGCTTCAACACATCAAACAGCTCGACCTTGCAGGTGCCCACAATCGACACTGCGGCCGTCTGCGGAATCAGGCCCACGCTGGCCTGGGCCCGCGCCAGCGCCGCCTCAAAGTGCAGCATAGCCCTGACAAAATGACGGTCGCTTAGCGCCTCCATCACCTCCGAGGTGGACAAAAGCCGTTCAAACAGGCTGTTCATGGGTGTGGGTTGGTCTCGTCAACCCGGGAGGCGGTGTTTGAGCCGGATCTGGTTGGGCAGCGGCACCGAGCGTTGCAGCACCTCCTGCCCCAGCCACAAGGCCGCATCCCAGGCCCGTTGCACCACCAGCGGTGCGGGCATCTGCAGGTAGTCGGTGTTGACTGCCGACAGCCCATAGTCGCCGCGGTAACCCAGTTTGTGCAGCGTGGTCACCATGCTGGCCAGCTCGGTGCTGTGTTTGCCTTCACCGGGGAACAGCCGCGTGTTGGTGCGGCTCGGGTCCAGCCGGTCCGCCAGTTGCACAAAAAACAGCTTCTCGGCAT
>WSSedL1CaDRAFT_10001045_pt1 | contig 17503 bp, 18 predicted proteins | sample WetSurSL1Cattail_FD_9464 | JGI IMG/M metagenome (IMG submission 9464)
ACATAAGATACAGCTCCCGCCACAGGCTTCATATTTGTTCCATCAATTACCTCTATCAAAGTGCCCGGGCCTTTTATGCTTCCAAGCACGATATACCTTTCAAAAACCTTTTCTTCCATCATTTTCAGCACTTCACGCCTGCTCTGGAGTTCCGAGACATTATAACCATGTGCCGAGGTCACTATTTTAACGCCTGCGTTCAATACGCAGTGCACAGCATCCCGGTCACCCTCATTGCCTATTTCGTCCGTAATAATGACATTTGGCGACATTGAACGGATCAGCATTGCCATGCCCAGGCTTTTGGGACAGCCATCAAGTACATCTGTCCTGAGCCCTACATTATTTTGTGGAATACCGTGCAGACAAGCTGCAATTTCAGAACGCTCATCCACGATTCCTACCTTTACACCTCTGAAGTCTGCCTTTGGGTACCCATCGCTTAATGTTCGTGCAATATCCCGCAGAATTGTCGTCTTCCCGCACTGCGGCGGAGAAATGATCAATGTATTGAAGATTTCCGTACAATTTTTAATAATATATTTCATCACCTTTTCCGAACATCCGATGATCTGATTTGATATTCTTATGTTAAGGCCGGCGACATCCTTGATATTCCTGACACTGCCGCCATCAGTGACAACTCTCCCTGATAGTCCGACTCTGTGCCCTCCCTTTATAGTGATATATCCGTTTTTGATCTCGTCCTGATATGCATATATGGAGTTTTCACTCATCAATTCAAGTGAAGCTTTTATATCCTCCTGCTTGACAATATAGCTTCCTTCGGGTGAACCCTGAAGTGAACCGTCCCTGCCCACAAACCATTCCCTGTAGTTGTTTTGCAGCATCAGAGGCTTGTCTGCTCTTAGCCTGACCTCTTCCAGCCTCTCATCATTCAAAAGGACAGCCTGTTTGACAATGTCAGAAACTCTTTTGGACAACATAGGCAAAATATCTTTTAAAAAAGTGCTTTGCTGATGAATGACCGTACTTTCCCTTGTTTCATTTTTCATCTGTTTACCTCCCGACAAATACACGGCCTTTACTAATAACTATTTGACTTTGTCCAATTTTATGACTGTTTCAAGGCATAAAAAAAAGGCCTGTATCAACAAGCCTTTTTATACAATGATAAACCTTTATTTAACTATGCCGAATTTGTTCAGCGGCCAAAACCTGAAGACCGCCTTACCCTCAATCTGGCAACGATCGATCAAACCGAAAGACCTGCTATCCTTACTTACTTCCCTGTTATCACCCAGGACAAGGTACTCCCCTTTTGGTATTGCCTTTATGGGAAATGTTATATCACGTTGGAACGTATCACCCTTTACATATGTTTCATCCAATACTTCCCCATTTAAGTAGACCTTTCCATTTCTTATGTCAACCGTATCCCCAGGAACACCAATCACACGCTTGACCAATCTGATATTCGTCTTTTGATCAATCGGTTTGAATATTTCCGAAACATCCTTAAGAAATATCTTAACCCTGTCAATATAATTAGCAGGATATTGATCTTCTATGAAGACGATGATATCCTTCCTTGCCGGATCTCCAAACATATAGGTCAACTTTTCTATGAACAGGTGTTGACCTTCCATTAGAGTATCCTGCATTGAAGTCTGCCTTACCTGCGTTGTGGCGAAAATCGTTGTATTCAGCAGCAAAACCAGTATAAATGCGGCTGCAAAAACAATCACCCATTCCCATATTTCTTTTAAAACAGTCTTGCCCACTGACATGTCAACACCCCAATATTATAGAGACTAGAGACCAGAGACTAGAGACTAGAGATCAGAGTATAAAAAACCGAAAATATAACTCATGGCTGCATTTGAAGCTTTATGTTACTTTCGGTCTCTGGTCTCTGACTTCTGACTTCTGACTTCTGGTCTCTGACTTCTGGCTTCTGACTTCTGACTTCTGGCTCCTGGTTTCTGGCTTCTGACTTCTGACTTCTGACTTCTGACTTCTTGCTTCTTGCTTCTGACTTCTGACTTCTGGTTTCTGACTTCTTGCTTCTGACTTCTGACTTCTGACTTCTGGTCTCTGACTTCTGGCTTCTGACTTCTGACTTCTGACTTCTGACTTCTGACTTCTGGCTTCTGACTTCTGTCAAGTCCGGTCACCCGTTTCCAGGGACCTGCCTCCCTTAAGCTTTATTTCATTTATCAGAATCGTCATCGCAATCTTCACATTCTTCACAATCGCAAGTCCATTCAATTTCTATTTCCTTTTTGCAGTGGGGACAAAGTATGGCTTCTTTGTTTATATAGGCTGCTTCCAGTGAAATGGTTTCCCCGCAATGAGGGCATTCAAATTCTGCTGCTGAATCCTCATCTTCGCTGTCTTCATCCTCATCGTCATCTTCACATTCTTCGCATTCTTCGCATTCTTCGCATTCTTCGCATTCTTCGCATTCTTCGTCATCGCATTCACCATCGTATATGAGACTTTCCATCTCAGCAAGGTCCTCGTCCATCTCATCAACCTGCTCGCTGAGCTGTTCCTGTACTTCTTCAACATCATCAACCGCTATTGCGACATCCTCAAGTACATCTATTATGGCCTTCAACAGCTTTCCCTCGTTCGTTGCATCACTAATCTGCATACCCTCTGCCAGGCCTTTCAGGTAAGCTACTCTTTCTTTAAGGTAATTCATAAATTTCCTCCATTTCAATGTATTGCATAATATCCTTGCACTTTTAAGTAATATTCCCGCGTCCAGACCTTATTATTCTGTATCAGATAGCGTTATGCCCTTTCAAGATACTCTCCGGTTCTCGTGTCAATTCTGATCGTATCGCCCTGGTTGATGAAGAGCGGCACTTTTACGATTGCCCCGGTCTCAAGAGTAGCAGGCTTGGAAGCACCCGTCGCCGTATCGCCCTTGTAACCTGGTTCGGTTTCTATTATCTCAAGCTCGACAAACGTCGGCGGCTCGATTCCGAATACATTCCCCTTGTGTGAAAGTATTTTAACAATCATGTTTTCCTTGACGAATTTGAAAGTATCTCCGATTGTAGCTTTACTGATAGGCATTTGCTCAAAAGTTTCCGTATCCATGAAATAGTACAGGTCGCCATCTTTGTAAAGATACTGCAGATCTTTTCGCTCGATATGAGCCTTCGGCATTTTATCATTAGGATTGAAGGTTCTTTCAACCGTTGAGCCGGTGATAATATTCCTCATCTTTGTCCTGACAAATGCAGCGCCCTTTCCAGGCTTGACATGCTGAAACTCAACCACCTGAAATATTTGTCCATCAAGCTCGAATGTCGCACCGTTTCTAAATTCACTTGCTGTTATCATAAATAATCCCTCCATTATTCTCGAAAAATGCCTCTGTCAGTATCATTGACGGGCAACTGCATACATACATTATCCCACAATCCACCACTTAATCATACAGAAATTTTGCGTTTTGTATATCAAAGATAAAGGCGGGCGTTGTACTAAATAATATTAAATTAAAAAGCTGTGTATTTCAAGAAGAATTTTCACACATAACTATATACAATGAAAATCTTTTTTCAACATCTTGAAATGCAGAGGATTCACGACTGTTGTCCCTAATTTATACTATATCACGATTAATTCTTTTGGTGCTGATGTCAGGACCCGGGCAGTTTCACCGTTTACGACTACCATATCCTCGATTCTCACCCCGCCGAGTCCGGTCACATAGATTCCAGGCTCAACAGTAACAACCATGCCGTCTTTAAGTTCAATTACCCCCCTCATGGAAAGCATGGGCTCCTCATGTATTTCCAGACCTACGCCGTGTCCCAGTCCGTGTCCGAAATTATCACCGAATCCTGCATTGGCAATGACATTCCTCGCAGCTGTATCAACTTCCTTACCCGTGATCCCCTGTTTGACAGCTGCTACTCCCTTGAGCTGCGTATCCAAAACGATACGGTATATCCTCTCAAGCTCATTGTCCGGCTTACCTAGGAAAACAGTCCTGGTTATATCCGAACAGTACCCTTTATATAATGCGCCATAATCCATTGTTATCACATCGCCTGATTCAATCTTTTTCTCCGATGCAATGCCATGAGGCATTGAGGATCTTTTACCTGAGGCTACAATTGTCTCGAAGGACGGCCCGGTCGCACCCTGCCTTTTCATAAAATGTTCCATTTCCGCAGCCAGCTCTATTTCAGAAACTCCAGGCTTAATGAATTTCAAGATATGCGTAAACACATTGTCTGCGATATTTACAGCTTTTTTTATCAACTCGATCTCTGAAGCATCCTTTATCCTGCGTAATTCTTCTACTGCTCCGCCTAAAGGAGAGAATACGCTTACTTTAAGCCTGCTCACAAATTCGGCATGCTCTGCAAAGGTAAGATGCCTATCTTCGAAAGACAGCTTTTCAACCTTTTCACACTCAATGAGATGATTCAGTGCATTGAAATTACTACCGCTATATTTTAATATTTCATACTCAGGTGCCTGGACCGCAGCTTGCTCCACATACCTGAAATCGGTCAGCAGAACGGCTCTTTGTCCAGTAATGAACAGACATGCCGATGTACCTGTAAAACCGGACATATACATATAATTCTCACGTTTTGTTATGAGCACTGCATCTATATCCATCAGCTTCATTTTTCCATGAAGCTTTTCAAGTCTTTTCTTATAAATGTCTGACATCCCAATGGTTCCTCCCGGAAATTTGTATGTATTGGCTTTAAAGTAACGATGCCGCCTTAAGCGCTACAATATAGCTGTTCGCACCGAAACCGCTGATTTGCCCGGTACAAACCGGCGCAATCACCGAATTGCTTCTGAATTCCTCCCTGGCATGAATATTGGATAAATGCACCTCAATGCATGGCAGTTCTACAGCCTTTATGGCATCCCTGATCGCTATGCTGTAATGGGTGTACGCTCCGGGATTTATAATAAGCAGATCGTAAGAACCCCGCGCCTCATGGATCCTGTCAATGATCTCGCCTTCATGATTGGATTGAATAAAGTCTACATCCATTCCAAGCGATCTGGCTTCTTCATTGACTGCAGCCGCAATCTCAGAGAGCGTAGCCGTACCATAAACACCCTTCTCTCTTGTTCCCAGTAAATTCAGGTTTGGTCCGTTAATTACAAGTATCCTTTTTGCCATAGAGCATATACTCCCCTTAAAATGCTGTATAATCACAGACAGCACAAAATTTCATTCATTCAGCTAAATAATGCAAAAATTTAATTTATACTATTCAAATTCAATAGTATTTTTCATATTATGCATCCGGAGGCTGTCCGTTGACTAAAGTCAACTGTTCGCCCATGCATCCTGGCCGGTTATTCGTGCCGTGGTCTCCTTTTTACCAGAACAGCCGCTTTCGTAATAGCCGAAACAACATCTACCTCAAACTGCTGTCCAAGAGCATTTATTTTCGAATAAAGCTCACCCTTCTCTGTTACTATATACTTTGGTGGCAGATCGTTCAATGCGATTGCTGAAATATCCAACAGACACTTTTCACATGTGCACATATTAATATCCGTCAGCACATCCTTCATTTGGTTAAAAACGATTTCTTCCATGTAATTCTTAATTTGTGGCATAATCATATCCTCTCTTTCTCTTTATTAATTATTCAAAAATTATATGATAAAATTATTTACTGCCTGTGCCAATGTACCAATTAATCAGATCCCATCCCCACATGATCGCAATAAATGCACCTGTCACAATAAAAGGCCCGAATGGAATAGCATCCCTTCTCTTCTTGATCCTTGTAATAATAAGGAATAAGCTGACAACTCCGGCAATGGTCACTGCCAGCAGGAGACCTGCCAGGCAAAGCTTCCACCCTAGGAATAAACCAATAGGTGCCATGAGTTTGACATCTCCCATGCCCATCGCATCATCAGATTTGTAAATAATAATGCCCAGTATGGCAACAAGCAGCAGAAACAACGAACCGGAAAAAAATCCAATAACCGGCGTCCACCAGTTTGAATCGCCATAAATTACCGTCATTGGACTTATGCAGTTGTAAATAACCAGAACAGTGCCGCCTATTATGCCTGTAATAACCAATTCATCCGGTATGATTCTATGATCCATATCAATGAAAAACACTGCGATCAATATCGTCATTATAAATGCAAATGCAATAAAAGGGACTGAAATTCCGTATTTCATAAAAAGAGCAACAAAGATTAATGCCGTTAAAAGTTCAACGAGAGGATATCTTCCAGAAACCGGTGCTCCGCAATGTCTGCAGCGTCCCTTTAAAAAAATATAGCTGAAAACCGGCACCAGATCAAGGGCTGTAAGTCTATTCCCGCAACTGGTGCAGGCGGATGGCGGATAAACGATGGATTTCTCCAGCGGTATACGATAAATCAATACATTTGTAAAAGAACCGATAGCCAGTCCAAACAAAAATACAATCACACCAATTACTACCATACCCCACCCTATATCCTATCGTAATATGTTTTTTCTCTATTTCTCCAACCTTCTTATAAAATCCTTTTATCCGTTAAGAAATTTTAAGAATTTTATAAGCAATGCATTGGAAATATCCTGTGGCACTGCTGTTTCCGTCCAGATCTCAAAGGCCTTTAGTCCCTGGTGAAACAACATGCCTGCCCCATTGACCGTTTTGCAGCCGCAGGCTTTCGCATTTCCCAGCAAGACCGTTTGTGAGGGGTTATAAATAGTATCATAGACGATCTGCCTGCTTTGGAATACAAATTCCTGTGGGAGTGGACATCTGTCAACATCAGGGTACATCCCGACAGATGTTGTGTTGACAATGATATCGCATTCGTTCAATTGCCGCAAAGCCTCCTCCGAACCGTATTCTGTTGCAAATGCAACCTTCCCGGCACTGCCTCTGCCCGTAAGGACGCTGTTGATATTTACAGCAAGTTCAACCGCTCTTATTTCCGTCCTGTTGATTATATTGACCAGTCTTGCGCCTTTCAAGGCAATTTTTACTGCGAGTGCCTTTGCTGTGCCTCCTGCGCCCAGAACACATACATTTTTACCTTCAAAACCTATTCCAGTCTGCTCTTCGAAAGAACGGGCGAATCCATCGGCATCCGTATTGCAGGCATAAAGCTTTCCGTTCAGGATCTTTATCGTATTTGCTGCTCCCAGCAATTTTACTTCTTCGCTAATTTCATCAGCCAACTCTATGACGTCATATTTATAGGGAATTGTGACATTAAAGCCTGCAAACCCGACAGCCTTCAGGCCTTTTACCGCCTCTCCGATACTTCCGGCTGGCACTCTTAACGGCAAATACACCCCATTAATGCCCATTGCTGTGAAAAAGCTGTTCTGCAGAACAGGAGATACCGTATGTGCCACAGGGTTGCCTATCAGGCCTGTCAATACTGTTGTGCCGTTTATTCTCATATCCAGGTGCATCATGATACTCCTGCCTGTTATTGTTTCAACCTTTTTGAAGCTCTATATACCGATATGGAAAGTTGAGTCACTGTACATCATTTTTTGCAACTTTTTTCGCATAACTTTTCAAAATGCGTTTCTCCAATATGCGCTTTAGCTTTATCAGTCTGCCTTCACGCTTGTCAATCGGTTTTACAAGTATGGTAAACATGCCGACACGGTTGCCTCCGAAAACATCTGTAAATATCTGGTCACCTACAACAGCAATGTTCTTATTCTTAAAATCCATCATTCTGGCTGCTTTCTCAAACGCCCTGGATCCCGGTTTCGTAGCCCTGTGGACAGCATACAGCTTTAATCTGTCGTTAAACCTGATCACTCGCTTCTTCGATGCGTTTGAAACGATGCAAACTTTGAATTCTGCTGTCTTCATGCCCTCAATCCATTGGACGGCATTGTCATCCGCATCGGCAACATGATTCGGTACAAGCGTATTATCTATATCCAGAATCAGTCCTTTTATATTGTTCTTATCCAATAACTCGGTAGTAATATCCCTTATACTGTCTACAATAAGGGATGGGTAGAATATTTCAGTCATCGCCGCCTCCCGGTCGAAAGAATTTGTTCATCTTCTTATTATCTCCGGCTTCTGCCGCTTTAGTAATCATATCAAATGTAACTTTATAATATATTATATATTTTCTAGTAAAAATAAGAAAGGAAAAAAATAAATTAAGAAATATTTATGCATCTTTTCAAATCATAACACAGTAATTAAACTTAATGATAATTATCAAACCCGGATTTTATTTAATAAAGTCTGGATTTTTTAGAAAAAAAGTTGCATAATAGAAAAAAGTAATTTATGTTTTTAGTTACAGAAATTATTTAATTTAGAAGAAGAAAAAATTTCTGCAAAAAGATGAGCTTTTCCTATTATCTTTTGGCAAAATCAAGTGAGGAGGTTAATATACAATGTCTCAGAAAATAAGTATTCAAAATACCCAGTGTCCCAAAACCAAACCGGATCAGTCAAACCTTGGCTTCGGCCAGTACTTCTCTGATCACATGTTTATTTTGGACTACAGCAGGGAGCTTGGATGGCATGATCCCCGGATCATCCCTTACGGCCCTTTGGAAATGGACCCCTCAACGATGGTATTTCACTATGGACAGGCGATATTTGAAGGGTTGAAGGCCTACAAGGCGAAAAACGGAAAAATAGTTCTTTTCAGACCTGATATGAATATGAAAAGAATAAACTCGTCAAATGAAAGAATGTCCATACCTCAAATAGATGAAGAATTTGCTGTCGAAGCCGTTAAAACTGTAGTAGGAATCGACAGGGACTGGATTCCTACTGCACCCGGCACCTCCCTCTATATCCGTCCTTTTATCATTGCTACGGATCCCTACCTTGGCGTCAGAGCCTCCAATACCTACAAATTCATGATCATTCTCTCCCCTAGCGGAGCATATTACCCTACAGGCCTCAACCCTGTAAAAATCCTGATAGAGAATGAATTCGTCCGTGCAGTCAGAGGCGGCACAGGCTTTGCAAAAACACCCGGTAACTACGCTGCAAGTCTGAAATCTCAGGAAGTGGCACATGACAAGGGCTATGTCCAGGTCCTGTGGCTGGATGGCGTTGAAAGAAAGTACATTGAAGAAGTCGGCTCAATGAACGTATTCTTTAAGATCGGTGATGAAGTCGTAACTCCGTCGCTTGACGGCAGCATACTTCCCGGAATAACAAGGAATTCGGTCATTCACCTGCTCAAACACTGGGGAATCAAGGTGTCTGAACGGAAACTCACCGTACAGGAGCTTTATGATGCACATGCAGACGGAAAGCTCGTTGAAGCCTTCGGGACGGGAACCGCTGCTGTTATCTCTCCGATCGGGGAACTTACCTGGGATGGAAAGGTTATCAAGCTGACAGGCGGGAAGATCGGTGAACTTTCAGCCAGACTGTACGATACCATTACCGGTATCCAGAACGGTGTTCTGAAAGATGAGTTCAACTGGATGGTTGAAGTAAAATAACTTAGTTTGGAATATTTACGCATATTGCTAATAGAATTCATAGGGAAACGCTGGAACAAGAGTTGATATCGGATGGCATTAATAGCTGCCGCATTGCTCACTGCATTTGTACTGATCCTGATACTGGCGAAACCGTCCAGGGTTATATATGTCAGACTGTTCTCGATTCCTGCGCTATGCATCATTTTTATCCTCTGTCTCATACTGCTGTCAGACACAGCGGTTAAGGCGGCGCTGAACGGGTTGGTATTATGGGCGGGTGTTGTGGTTCCTTCTCTGTTTCCATTCTTTGTTTCAGCTGAAATATTAAACTCAACAGGCTTCATACGTGCTTCCGGCGTGCTGCTGGAACCCGTTATGAGGCCTTTTTTCAATGTGCCCGGATGTGGATCATTTGCACTGGCACTTGGGGTCACATCCGGGTATCCGGTCGGAGCAAAGATAACCTGTGATTTTCGCAGTAAAGGTGACCTTACCCGTATTGAAGCGGAAAGGCTGCTGGCATTTACAAACAACTCCGGCCCTCTTTTTATCGTTGGTGCCGTCGGAACCGGTATGTATGGTTCTCCGCAGCTTGGTCTGCTCCTTCTCGCCTGTCACTTTATCGCATGCCTGACCGTTGGGTTCCTATTCAGATTTTATAAAGCCGGCAGTAACCCGACAGGACGTAAATTAAGATATGAGAAAATTTGGAAAAATCCATTTAAAGCATTTAAAATAAAGCTTTTGGAGGGAGCCAGCGGTTCCGGAACAAACATTGGAATAACCATAGGCGATTCAGTAAAAAATTCTGTAGGAACTATCCTGGCGATCGGAGGCTTTATTGTACTTTTTTCAGTAATCATCAGTCTGCTGACAGAGACAGGAATCATAGGGGCTGCTTCAAAGCTGTTTGCTGTTGTCCTTTTTCCTCTTGGTTTGGATACGAATGTATTCAAAGGAATTCTGAGCGGTTTTTTTGAAATTACTACAGGTTCGAATCTAGTCAGCTCCATCAGTGAGCTTCCATTGGCAGTACAACTCCCGGCAGCCAGTTTCATAATTGGCTGGGCGGGTTTGTCGGTTCACTTCCAGGTATTTAGTATCGCATCCAAAACTGACATAAGCATTCGCCCATATTTGATCGGCAAAATGCTTCAAGGGGTCATATCTGCGTTTTATACCTGGCTTTTTTTGAGATGTTTCCATTTTGAAATGAGTGTCAGGGAACCCGTCCTCGGCAGCAGCATGCCTACTACGGTTAGTTGGCTTAAAACTTTCGGATCTTCACTTTTGACGTTGTCACTACTACTTTGCGCCTTCACATTTTTTAGAATGATCTGCCGGCGCACTGCAGAAAATAAAACCCGTTTTAAAAGGCATCATTGATTATGTATCAGTCCGCTTTATTTCAGCTCCTGCCTGTCCATTTTTATAACCTCGATCGTATCAGCAAGTATTTCTTCCACTTTGTTGAGGACACTGTCTGCATACTCTTTTGTGCCCAGTCTGATTTCACGTGCATTTTTTTGTGCACTGGATATTATTTCATTGGCTTGCTCATATGCTTTTTTTGTGATCTCGTGTTCATCCACCAACGAAGAAATTTTGCTTTCAGCATCCTTAACCATATTATTCGCTTCTTTTTGGGCTTCCATGAGGATTCTCTGTCTCTCCTCCTTGACCCATTTCGCCTGTTTGATATCATCAGGCAGTTTAAGCCTGACTTCCTTTATGATCTCCAGTATTTCTTCCCTATCAACGAGGCATTTACCTGAGAACGGAACGCCTACACTCTTTTCCACCAGGTCTTCCAAAGTCTCCAATACGGAAAGTATCTCCATAGATTAACCCCCTAAACGCCCTATTTACAGGTCAGTTTTTCAATAATTCTGTCTTTGATGCACTCTGGAACCAATCCATCTATCTTACCGCCATTTTTAGCAATTTCTTTTACAGCGCTGGAACTCAAGTACGAGTAATTGACATTTGTCATCATAAAAAGAGTTTCCATATCAGGTTCAAGATTTTTGTTTAAGTGCGCCATCTGAAGTTCATATTCAAAATCAGACATCGCCCTGAGTCCTTTGATAACAGTTTTAGCGCCCACTCTTTTTACGAAATCGGCTAAAAGTCCTGAGAAACTCGTAACGACGACGTCTTCCCGGCCTTCAAGTGCGCATCTTATCAGTTCGATCCGCTCTTCCGTTGAGAAAGCAGGCTTTTTGCTTTCGTTGCTTCCCACAGCCACAATCAGTTTGTCGCAAATCCTTACCGCTCTGAATATTATATCCATATGACCGTTCGTTATAGGATCAAAACTTCCTGGATAAACAAATACCATTTGTCAGACTACCATCCTTATCAGCAAATCACTCCGACTTCCGGGCTATGTAAATAGTGAGAACCGTATCACCGTACTTCCTGGAATCAATTGCCTCAAGCCTTCCTGAAACATCCGGCAGGCTATCCGACAAACTATGCTCTGCTACAATAATACCATTATCCCTTATTATATCATTATTTTTCAATATTTTTAACGTATCTTGAATAAAATTTTTGTTATATGGCGGATCCAGCAAAATCAGGTCGAATTTTCTGCCTTGCGCATACAGTCTTTCAATCCCGCCGGCAAAGTCAACCGCATATACTTCTGCTTTTTCAGTAAGCTTTGTATGCGTTAAATTATCCCTTATTAAATTACAGCATTCCGTGCTTTTGTCGAAAAATACCGCTTTTTCGGCTCCTCTGCTGAGCGCTTCTATTCCAAGACTTCCCGTACCGGCAAATACATCAAGCACATTCGCGGATTCAAGATGTCCGGCAATGATATTAAAAAGAGATTCCTTGACCCGGTCCGTTGTCGGTCGTGTCGTCAATCCCTTTATTGTTTTTAACTTATGTCCTTTGGCAGAGCCAGCTATAACTCTTAGCATATCATTTTCTCCTGTATTGGGATCAATAGTTAGGTCAATAATTTTTCTAAAAACTCAATTTACCTCAATTTAACCTGCTTGTATTTGCAATGCCCGTAAATCTCTTGTTTACAGCAAGTCCAAGAAGCCTGTTTTCTGCACTTTTGAGAAGCTTGTCCTTTTCCTTGAGCAATAATGCAGCCTCCTGCGCTTTCTTCAGTATGTCCATATCTCTATAAAGATTTGCGATTTTCAGCTCCGGGATACCATGCTGCCTTGTACCGAAGAAATCGCCCGGTCCCCTTAATTCCAGGTCTTTCTCCGAAATAACAAAGCCATCTGAGGTCTTTTCCATGACCTTCATCCGCTCTCGTGCGATCTCCGATTTGCTTTCGTTGAACAGGACACAGTAGGACTGATGCGCCCCTCTTCCCACCCTCCCCCTTAACTGATGCAGCTGAGCAAGGCCGAATCTTTCAGCATTTTCAACGACCATCAGCGATGCATTGGGTATGTTGACTCCAACCTCGATAACTGTCGTCGATACCAGTATATCCGTTTCGCCTGCCGCAAAGCCTGCCATTACGGAGTCCTTCTCTGCGGCTTTCATTCTGCCGTGTATTAACGCGACAGTCAGATCGCTGAACACCTTATGTGCAAGCTCCTCTGCATGATTTGCCGCAGATTTTGCCTCAATCGCATCCGATTCATCTACCAACGGACAGACGATATATACCTGCCGGCCTTCCGACACCTGTTTTCTGATGAATTTATTGATTCTCTCCCTCATTCCTGCATCAACAGCATATGTTTCAATCTTCTTCCTTCCCGGAGGAAGTTCATCAATGATGGAAATGTCCAAATCGCCGTATAAAATGAGTGCAAGAGTTCTTGGGATCGGCGTCGCTGTCATTACAATCATGTCGGGATTTTCACCTTTCTTTGAAAGCACTGTCCTTTGTCTTACACCAAATCTATGTTGTTCGTCAGTCACTACCAAGCCGAGGTGGTCAAAAACGACCTTTTCCTCCAGGAGTGCATGTGTACCGATCACAATGTCCAAACTGCCATCCCTGATGCCCGCCAGCAGTTCCCTTGAAGCTTTCACCCCCGTGCTGCCGGTCAGAAGTGCAGTACGTATGCCAATTGTTTCAAGCATCGGTGAAATAGAACGAAAATGCTGTTCAGCCAGAATTTCAGTAGGAACCATCAATGCGCCCTGATATCCGCTTCTGACCGCCTTAACCAGCGCAAGTACGGCAATTATCGTCTTTCCTGAACCCACATCTCCCTGTACAAGCCTGTTCATTACCCTTCCATTCTCCATATCGCATTCAATTTCAGCCAGGACCCTGATCTGCGCAGCGGTCAGCTTGAAGGGCAGGGTTGCTGTAAATTTGCCAATTTCTCCTGCTTTAAACCTAATACCAATATCAGTCGTATCCGCAGCTGTTTTCTGACTGAGCAACGCAAGTTGAAGCAAAAGCAGTTCTTCAAAAACGAGCCTTTCCCTCGCCTTTAAAAATGCTTTGTCGCTCTCGGGATAATGGATATTGTTTATAGAGTATTTAAAGCCCTCAAGGTTGTATTTTTCAAGGATCCATTGTGGTAAAACATCTATAATTTCGTTTCCGGCAACCTCTATTGCATTTCTTATGACGGACCTTATCGCATTTTGTGTAAGCTTTCCTGTCGCCGGGTATACCGGTACGATCCTGCAGGTGTTTACAGGGCCTTTTTCTTCATCTGCTTTTTCATAAACCGGATTGAGTACCTCAAAAGTTCTTTTTCTGGTTATCGTTCCGTAAAATATGAACCTGTCGCCTGTTTTAATGTTATTTTTGAGATAGGGCTGATTAAACCATGTGGCATATATAAGGCCTGTGTCATCTTTAATACTGACCCGGCTGACCAGTAATCCCTTTCTGGGTCTGGATTCAACGATTTTTGAAGCAATGATTCCCTCAAACGAGCATTGCTCACCATCCTGAAGCTCAGCAAGTCTTTTCAGCCTGCTTCGGTCTTCATAATCTCTTGGATAATGAGTGATCGCATCACCGACTGTATAAATGTCAAGCCGCTTGAAGAGGGCGGCTTTAGCCTCTCCCACACCTTTAAGAAATTGCAGCGGCTTATTTAACAACAGGGTCGGGTGTTCATTCATTGTACTAATTCTCCCATATCATTGACATTCCTTTTAATTTTAATATATAGTACCTTTCTTTACCATACTTATTTATTTATAATGTTAAAACATAATTTTAAAAAATCCTTGCGAATTTTGGCGTTAATGTGTTAAAATAGTTATGCTTTGTGGGATAGTAGCTCCAGTTTGAAGGAGGTGTGATATAGATGGCAAAATGCGATATTTGCAGCAAGGATACCGTGTATGGCAACAATGTTAGCCACTCGGTCAGAAGGACCAACAGGTTCTGGAAGCCCAATGTAAAGAAAATCAGAGTAATCGAAGGCGGCACTCCGAAATCCGTTAACGTTTGTTCCAGGTGCCTGCGTTCAAATAAGGTAACAAGAGCGATTTAAAACCTGATTTAGCAATGCTGTAAATCTACCATGTAACTGATATTTCTATTAAGAAATATCAGTGATCTGAAAGATAAGCATGAAAAAATACAGCTGCGATTGCGTCGCAGCCGATATCAAGGCGACATAAAAAAGGCGTTGGAACGCTTTTTTTATGTTGCCTTGGTTTTGCAGTACATTTCAGCTCATTCGCAATACCTTTTTAATTAAGCTGCCAAAAAGCCTCGGCATTTTTAATACCATAATTCTCATCAATGGACTCCCCCTAAAAAAAGGTTTGTTAGTATCACTATATTATCGTTTTTCTATTTGGTGCATGGACCAAAACCAGCAATATAAAGATTATTTAATGACCACTTAGAACTTTTGACATTCTCACACAGTTCCTGCCTTCTTCTTTCGCTATATACAAGGCATCGTCGGCGGTTTTTACAAGATCGCTTTCAGTAAGCGTGCATTCATCAAATGAGGATACCCCAAAGCTGACGGTAACGGATGCAGTAATAAGGTTATCCTTTATCACATGTTGTGATACACGTTCTCTCAGTGCTTCTACCTTGTCATAAGCCTCATGCAAACCAGTCCTTGGGAACAGGATGATAAACTCCTCTCCTCCGAAACGTGCGATGATATCGTTTTTACGCAGAGTCGAAGAAACAGTTTCCACAATGGATATCAGTACTTTGTCGCCAAACAGGTGACCATATGTATCATTGAATTTTTTAAAGTGATCAATATCGAATATTGCAAGGGACAGAGAATAATTTTCACGCCTGGCGTTGTCAAATTCAACCTCCAGCCTATCCTGGAAGTATTGCCGGTTGAATATTCCCGTAAGTCCATCTTTCCTGGCCAGTTCGGTCATCTTATTGTATAATTCCGCATTCTCCATGACGATACCTACCTGTTTGGAAATAATGTTCAGCAACCTCAGATTATCCTCATCAAAGGCATTGCTGTAAGTATGTTCGACCAATACAAGGCCGAATTTCCTGGTCTTTGTATTTAAAGGCAGGCATATCAGTGAATTGATATCTCTTCCTAATGTGAAAATGTACTGGACAGGGTCAACATAATTCTCCATGATATTTTCACCGTTGTTGAGCGCATTAAGAAGTACACCGTTGTTGATGTTATCTTTCATGGTTACCATGTCATTTGGATTGCTTATATTTGTAGTATGGACTTTCAACCGGTTTGTTTTCTCATCGTACAGGATGATTGTGGAATAACTGACACCCATAACACCTATTATAATGTCATTAAGATGCTTGAGCAGTTCCTTAACATCCAAAATAGAGCTTATCGCCTGGCTGATCTGCTGAAGTGTATAGAACTCGCCTATACTGTCTGAAAGCTTTTTATTCGATTGCTCCAGCTTGTTATTCGTTAACATTAATTCTTCATACTGTACTTTTATTTCGTCCTGTGCAGCCTCAAGCTGCTGATATTTCTCCTCCAATTGTTCCATCAGTTTCTTATCTTCAAAATCATGCTCAATACCCTCTTTATACAATAAACCGAAGAGAATGACAAAAAATAGAAATATTATATAATAGATTGAGTAAGAGAAAAATTGATCATATATTGATGAAAGTTGAATTCTTCCATTCGCGTATTCGGTCAAATTTCTCAACAGGAAAAGTGATGTATGCATTCCAAAAGAACTTATCAAAAGTAAAAGTCCAAGATTCAATCCCCTGATGAGACAAGTGATCATGATCGGAATCAGGAGGATTGAAAACAGCCATGTGCCTATATTTGTGTAAATGAGTATCAGGGATATCGCAAAAAGAGTAAGTATCTTTTCAACGAAAAAAACGGTTTTATTTTCAAGTATTCCAGAATTGAAAAGATATTTCTTAAAGAAATTACCTGCAAAACAAGCGGTGCATATACCAATACTCAGGAATAAGGCAGTATTATGTCCGGAATCGGTTATTAATGAAGGTTTGATATAAAATATGTTTTTTATAAAATAAATAAGCGAAGCAAGAATGAGATACGCCCATGTTATATTTATATATATCTTCTCATATCTTCTGTATTTGCCATAAATCATATCTTTGGCAGTTTTCAAATCCTTCGCCCCCAAATATCTTATGTAATACTTATTCAAACATATTATGCCAGGTGAGCAAGTGTCTTAACCCTTCCAGTAGATTCCAATGACATCTCCCGATTTTATGATATCCGTAAATGCTGCCTGTCGGCCGTTCAGACTGAGTACGATTGTTCCTTTCGGCTTTGTCAGATCAAAATCGATATAATTGAAAATATCGACGAAAATGTATTGAGACTTGCTATCCTTCAATAGTATATTACGACCATTTACAATAACCTGCGTTCCATTTTTTTGCTGATTTGTATCGGAAACGTTTTGTATCAGTTCGACTTCCGGAATCAATTCATCAGGAGTTATCTCTGAAACGGCTTGTTTTCCAGCCTGTTGATCTTCAATTTTTTCAGCGCATATGATATCATCGCCATTATTCAAAGGATAGTTCATGTCACAATTGGTTGATTTATTTACAGATAAATCACAGGTGGTCCTGTCATACCCGCCTGCCTCCAGCAGGTCCTTAAGAGTCATTATCTGCGAAATCCGCACATCATCGCCATCGTTTAT
>WSSedL1CaDRAFT_10001046_pt1 | contig 17501 bp, 19 predicted proteins | sample WetSurSL1Cattail_FD_9464 | JGI IMG/M metagenome (IMG submission 9464)
TACTTGATGAATTTTGAGATGGACTCCAAAAACATGCTGGCTTTAATCTTGGCCGGTCATCCCGAATTATGGGATACTCTAAAACTTCGCACTTTTGAACCATTACTGCAATGTGTGGCTATGCATTACCGGCTTCCGGGGTTGGATGACACTCAGACTAAGGAGTATATTGTCCACCAGCTTAAACTATCGGATGTGCCAATGCTTTTTCCGGATGAGATTGTGAAAAAGATTTATCAATACACTTCCGGGATTCCCAGACTGGTCAATAAGCTCTGCCGTCATTGTCTGACCGATCTGGAATCCAATCAATTGGAACTAGTGGATAATCAGGTCTTGGAACGCGCGCTGTCTGAATTTCAAGATTAATCTTAAGGGGGTTGCAGGATGTTGGACTTTCAATGCTCGTATCATTGGGACGATGGTGAGATTGACTTTTGGAACGGCCGGGTGTTTAATCTTAAGTCGTATCAGTCGCTTCATGAGTTTACCATTCAAAGCCGTTCCGGCATCTTGGTGCTGGCCGGCAGGTATTCCAATGGCTATTTTGCTTGTTTGCCGGATTTTAAAGCCGGGTGTTATCTCAGCGACTTTGATGACCTGTTTTACAATCAGGAACGACTAGCTGCCGCTTTGAATAATCCGGTGGACGGCGCTACGGTTGCTTATGCTTTAAAAGCCTTATCCGATAATTTGGCGTTTTAATTCCTGATAATCTAAAAACAGGTGGTCTGCCTTTGGGCAACTGCCTGTTTTTTAATTTCCGCTATTTTAAGACGGAGAAAACTTTTCCGCCAGTTTTCGTAGACTCATCCGTCATTTTAGAGCGGAGTTAACAGGATGATGCAGCATATAGCGATATTTTTTATTGGCTTATAAGAATTTGATGAGAGAATATCAGTTTTATTTGGTATTCTCTTCTGATATCTTAAAATAGCAGAAACTCAATTTGGTAAAAAAATTTGCAATAAAAAATAGATTTGTTTCGTCTGTATAGTAAAGGATTATTTGGAGAATAAAACAGCGCAATAATTTAAAAGGTACTAAATAAAAAATAACCAGGGACTTAATAAATTTGGTTTTCTTGGTAGATGATAGTCAGGTACCTGACCATTTAATTCGAAATAAAATATAAAGAAGGATATTGATATGAGTGAATCGAGAAAAACGGTGATAGAACAGATGATGCAATTACAGATGCTTTTACATCGCTACCAAATTCAGAACTTTATGTTTTTTGGCCCATGGGGCAACCCGAACAGAGGCCAAGGCCGTGTTTTGTCAATTCTGAAAATGAAACCCGAGATCAGTCAAAAGGAATTAGGGTACTTATTAAATATGAGCAAGCAATCTTTGGCGGAGATACTTGGCAAATTGGAAAAAAAAGGCTATCTTATCAAAGAAACCTCCGATGAAGACAAACGCAGTTTTAATATCAAACTGACTGAAAAGGGTGCAACGATTGCTGGCGATATGGATGACACCTCCACTGATTTGCAAAATCTTTTTGAAGGTTTTAGGGATGAAGAACTAGCGAACTTCAGTGAGTATCTTAACCGGATTATCGAACGCTTAAAAGAACAATTTACCGGTGTGGATGATGATTTGCGGCAGCAGATGATGGAAAGATTTATGGAACAACATCATCTTTTATTTCGCGGACATGATCATTGGTTTGACAGACATGATAGGATGGGCTTCTTCGGCGGCAAAATTCTCAATAAAAGGCACAGACAGCACGACGATGATCCGAATGAAGATAAATAAAAACAAAATCTATATAAGCAGGAGGTTATCAATATGAGTTCTGAGAAAACAAATGGGTTCGGTTTGATGCCCAATAGCCAACCTTGGTATCGGAAAAAATTTTTATTACTATCAATTTTGGTAGGTACCATAGCGTTACTATTCATAATAATTAACCTATGTTTTACCTCCGGTCATTATCTTTATATCGATAACGCCATGGTCGATGGTGAGAAGATATCGATCAGTTCTAAGTATCCTGGAAAAATTGCCAAGATGTTTGTTTCCGAAGGAAGTTTTGTAGACAAGGGACAATTGCTCGTGCAAATGGATGATGATGAACTTTTGGCTCAAAAAAGGCAGGCGGAATCAAACATACTCTACAATGAAGAGAATGTTAAATTATGTACCTTAAACTTAGATAAAGCAACAGACGATTTCAACCGCACCCAAAACATTTATCAAATGGGAGTACTTCCAAAGGCGGAGTATGAACAAGCCAAAATAACATTAGATGCCAACAAAACCCAGAAAAAAATGGCTAATGCCCAGACAGATTCGGCAAAAGCACAATTGAGTATTATTGAAAATCAGATGAAAACTTCCAAAATTTATGCGCCGGGCGATGGGGTGGTTGCCAAAAAATATTCCTCGGAAGGAGATGTAATACAGTCGAGTCAGGTTATCTATACAATCTACAATCTACGCAATGTGTATGTTGTAGCCAATGTAGACGAGACCCAATTTAGGGATGTTCATCTTGGACAGAAAGCCTTAATTACCATTGATGCTTATCCAGGCTGTAAATTTAGGGGAAGTGTGGTATCGGTTACTCCTTGCACGGTTGCCCAGTTTACATCATCCCCAACTAATAATAATACCAGTGATTTTACCAAAGTGTCACAGGTGATATCTTTAAAAATCAGGCTGGATGACATATCCAATAACGATATTAAAGGACATTCGCCAATATTGCCGGGCATGTATGTCGAAGTAAAACTGAAGGAGAAATAAATGTATAGAAATTTAACAGCAAGAGAACTATCGGAATCTGCAATAAAGGCGCAGGGTCTGGTTAAAATATTCGGTGATAAGCGGGTAGTGGATGAAATCGACTTATCAGTACCCGCTGGAAAAGTGTACGGTATTCTCGGGCCGAATGGAGCCGGCAAGACCACAACGATCAACATATTAACGACGCTATTGAAACCGGACGGGGGGAGCGCTTGGATATTCGGACATGATATTCTGAAAGAAGCCGATACGATCCGGCAGTTAATTGGACTGACCGGGCAATATGCGTCACTCGATGAAAATCTGACCGCCTTTGAAAACCTATACATTTTTGCAAGGCTGCTGGGTTTCACTCATGCGAATGCTGGTCAGAAAGCTTACGCTCTTTTGTCTGACTTCGGCTTAGAGGATGCTGCCACCAAGATCGTTTCGAAATTTTCCGGTGGTATGCGGCGGAGGCTGGATTTGGCGGCAAGCCTCATATCGGAACCTCCGTTGCTATTTCTGGATGAACCCACTACAGGGCTGGATCCTTATACCCGGTCGCAGATGTGGAACGTAATCCGCCGGCTGGTTGATCAGGGTACTACCGTTTTACTAACCACGCAATATCTGGATGAAGCTGACCAGTTGGCCGACAGAATCGCGGTAATAGATCACGGAAAAGTTGTTGCCGAAGGGACACCGGATGAGTTAAAGAAATCGGTCGGATCAACTTCACTCCATCTCCAACTGACCCGTCAGAGTGATGCCGAAAAAGCGATGGGTATGATCAAACGAACCCTTGGGACAGAAGGAGCTTTAACAGATAAGGCATCAATATCGGTTCCCATGAAAGACCCTGATGGTGTATTCGATCTACTTTTAGTATTCCGTGATGCGGGAATCAGTCTGACAGAATTCAGTGTTCAGAAACCGACCCTGGATGAAGTATTTCTCACGATTACCGGACATATTGCTAAAGAGCAGCAAACGGGGGGAAACGCATGAATAATATTCAATTATCATCCAAATCAAATATCAATCCGATTCAACAAAATAGTTTTGAACAGCTCATCGACAACTCGATCGTGATGGCCTATCGGGGTATCTTAAAGATTTTCAGAAATCCCGAGCAGCTGTTTGATGTGACCTTAATGCCTATTATTTTTACTTTGATGTTCTCTTATATATTTGGCGGCGCTATTGCGGGCGGTGTACGGAATTATCTCCCGGTCATAATCCCCGGAATACTCGTGCAAACACTCTTGTCAGCTTCAATGACTATTGGAGTCCAGCTCCGGGAAGATATGGACAAAGGGGTTTTCAACCGATTTAAGTCATTGCCGATTGCGCGGATTTCTCCCTTAATCGGTGCCCTCCTTGCCAACATTGTCCGCTATTTGATTGCAACAATATTGACTTTTATGATGGGATTTTTAATTGGATTCAAAGCTTACGGGGGTATCACTGGAGTGATTTCCGCCGGTATGCTTGTTATATTTGTTGCATGGTCGATGAGCTGGGTATTCATTTTCCTGGGTGTTGTAACCCATTCAGCATCAAGCCTTTCGGGATTATCTAACCTGATCATGATGCCACTCACATTTCTTTCGAACGCTTTTGTGCCAACCAATAGCTTTCCGAAAGCACTGCGTATTATCGCCAACATCAATCCCATTTCTCATCTTATTTCCGCAGTCAGGCTTCTCACCAACCATGGCATGATGGGACGGGAAATCTGGTTTTCACTTTTGGGCGGTATTATATTCATCGCAATATTTGCGCCGCTGTCATTAAAAGTATATATGAGCAAAGCATAAGTTTATTTTAGAGAGCCGGGGTAGGTGTAATCTAGATGTGTAATACGGGAAAAGGGCCTCGTCTTTAACAGAGATGGGGTTTTATTTTATTTCAAACGCTATTCAATTGAAACGTTTCTCTTAAAATTTTTCATCACGCCGTCATTCGTAAGGTTCCCCAGAAGCTGCACCACCTTTTCGAGATCCGGATTTTCTTCCCGAGTAAAGCAATACGTCATCACCCCAAGGAAAGCGGATATCATAAATTCTAACGTGCATTCCAAGCTGAAGTCATCCGCAGCGAGTGATTGAAGCTGCGGCCGTAACAATGCCCGTAAAAATGCTTTGTATACGTTTTTAATCTTTTCTTGAAAAGCGGGATCGCCGTTTTTCCCTAATAGAACAACAAAGTACTTTTTGTTTTTACTGTACACCTCGGTAAGATGTTTGAGTGGCAGATGAGCGCCCGTTTCCATTATGATGTCTTGGATGATGGCTTGGTGCTTTTTGATATCCGGTAAAAGGGAGGCTTCTATTTGCTCCAGCACATCATAGACATCGGTAAAATATTCATAAAAGGTGCTCCGGTTGTAGCCGGCTTTAAGGGCGATCTCCCGCACCGATGTTTTCCCAATCCCTTCTTGGCTGTACAGGTCCCAAAACGCGTCCATCAGGTTTTTTCTCGTTTGCGCGGTAATTTCAGGATTATACTTCATCTGGTTTTAATTTCCTTCCCTTTAAAAAATCCGACACTCCCATCGTGATTGACGGTTGATGGCAGGCAGAGTGAAATCTATACTATGATTATACAACATGTTGTTGGAATTTTGAATCCACACAAGAGAAAAGAACGAAAGGAAGATCCTTTATGAAGAATGTAATATTTAAAAACGATTCGTTTGCTTTCGAGACGTTAAGGTTGCTCAGCGAAACGGCATACGGTATGGCTGATATCGCGGAGGTCCTCACCACTGCCGAAAAGATAACGGAAGGCGATGATGACAGCTGGTGCAGGGAGTGGACCGGGACGGCAAAAAGGCTCCACGCGGCTGCGGACGATTATGGTAAAAACGGGCACCGGGTTAGTGCCAAAAAAACGTATTTGCGGGCCTACAATTATTACCGTTCAGCGGAATTTTATCTGCATGGAAATCCAAACGATCCAAGGATCACCGAGCTGACCGAAGCAAGCTTCGCCTGTTTTGCAAAAGTGATGGAACTGAACGACCCGGCCATTGAAGCGGTAAAAATTCCCTATGAAGGAACAACGCTGCCCGGGCATTATTACAAGTGCCAAAAAACATTGAAACCGAGCCCCGTGCTGATCGTAATGACCGGTTTTGACGGTACGAAAGAAGAACTGTATGGAATGGCCATGGCCGCCCTGGAACACGGCCTGAACTGCCTCGTATTTGAGGGGCCGGGGCAGGGCGAGGCTTTACACCGGCAGCACCTGTACTTCCGGTACGACTATGAGGCGGTGGTGACACCCGTGGTGGATTTTGTCCTCTCCCTTGATGGTGTCGACCCTGGCAAAATCGTTTTGATGGGTGTAAGCCTGGGCGGATATCTGGCACCCAGAGCGGCTGCCTATGAGCATCGTCTGGCCGCCTGTGTCGCAAACGGCGGCGTATACAGCTTTGCAGACGCCCTTAAAAACCTATTGCCCGATAGCCGGTTTTTTGACATGGCCAGTACCGACCCGGACCAAGTCAATCAAAACTTTGCCAAAACGGCAAAAAACAATCCCACGCTCAAATGGGGCTGTGAGCACGGCATGTTCGTCTTTGGAGTCGACACCCCCGCTCAATTTCTTTTGAAGATCAAAGACTTTAGCATGGAAGGCGTCGCGGAAAAAATCCAGTGCCCCACGCTCATCGTGGATTCCGAGGAGGACAAGATGATGCCCGGTCAGGCAAAGCCGCTTTACGACGCGCTTACCTGTGAGAAAAGTTTTATGCTGTTTACTTCGGACGAAGGTGCGGGCGAGCATGGCCAGTGCGGAGCCAAGCTGCTTGCCAATGAGCGCATCCTCTCCTGGATCGATGAGCGGCTCTTGAATTCGGCGTCAGGTAAATAAAACGAACGGACAAGAGGTGAAACCGGTATCATCTATCGCTTCGACAGGAATCGAACCTTAGCACATACAAGCAACGGATTAGAAGTCCGTTGCTCTTTGTATGAACGAGGGATTTTAAGTCCCTTATGTTTAATTTGGTTAGAATGGATAATATTGATATAAGCGATCCGAGCTAATGCTAATAATGTTTCAGAGTATGTTTATTAATACTTATATCAGAGCCTCTACTTTTGCCGGAGTGAAAATAAGCTGCTTATCTTTTGCTTCTGCTGTACCTGTGAGTCGATAACCTTTAGGGCCGCCATCCTTTGTCGCCCCTACAATCCATGTATTTCTGTTTGCCATCAAATTCTTCTGCGTTGTCTCCATCTTGTAAATACCAAAGACCACTTTGTCGTTTAGGACTTCGCCTTTTCCCGTAATAATAGGATGAGGAGTTCCGTCTTCATCTACCGTAACAAGCGATAGAAATGCCGAACTTTCGATAACTTTCTTTACATCCTCATTGATAACCATATTTCTACCTCCTAAAAATTGTTTGGTAGTTCTTTACTTTGTTTTTACTACCAGGTATAATATTACTACTGTGATATTTTATTTTCAATTACCCAGAATATAATGAGTAGGTACGGTAAATATGATTGCAGAACCAAATAACTGCTATAAAAGTCCCTGTAATAATAAATGCCCATGTAAGGATTACTGCCCATTAGGGATTGCTTTGAAGTTGATAGGAGGAAAATGGAAGATACCTATTCTATGTTCCTTACATCAAGATGGAGCGACAAGATATAATGAGCTTAAACGTAAAATTAGCGGCATAACGAACACAATGTTGGCTAGCTCCTTAAAAGAATTGGAAAATGATGGCATGCTATACCGCAAACAGTATGATGAAATGCCTGTGCGAGTAGAATATACTTTAACGGCTGCCTGTGATGAACTAATGCCAATTTTGAATCAACTTGCACTTTGGGGAGTAAAGATGAACAATGCTTCATGACTATGTTTCTATCAAAATATTACCCTCACAGACTCCAAAATTAGGATCAATTCAGGGAGGCCCTTATGGATTTATTGGTTTTGCTCTTTAATGAATTTGAGACACTCGATGCATTTGGCCCGGTTGAAGTATTAGGAAAGCTTGAAAATATTCAGACAATCCGTTTCATATCCATAAAGGGCGGAACGGTTACCAGTTCTCAACAGGTACCGGTTGTCACAACGGAAGTAACTTCAGTAAAAAGCGAATATATTTTATTAGTTCCGGGTGGAGCCGGAGTCCGATATGAATTAAATAATCCGGATTTATTGAATGCAATCAAACGGTTTTCAAAAGACGCCAAATTTATATTATCGGTATGCACCGGTTCGGCTTTGCTTGCGAAAGCAGGCATTCTTGATGAAAAGGAAGCCACAACCAATAAGCGATTATATGACTGGGTAACCCAGCAAGGCACGCGGGTAAAATGGATTAAAAAAGCGAGATGGGTGAAGGCTGATGATATTTACACATCATCCGGAGTATCAGCCGGGATCGATATGTCTTTAGGCTTTATTGCCGATAATTTTGGAATCGAGAAGGCCGAAGGAATTGCTAGGACCATTGAGTATGTTTGGAATCAAAGTAGTGGAGAAGATGTTTTTGCTGGAGGTTCGGACTCCAGTAAAAGCATTCTGGCGACCGGATTCTCCAAAAGCGATTCGATTCCCTGTGCCTTAAAATAATCCGTTGGGGCGATAATGTTCTTTCCCCCACTCGGCCATTTGCAATACGATGGGAATCAGCGACTTGCCCTTCTCCGTCAGCGAATATTCCACTCTGGGCGGGATCTCGTCATATTGTTTCCTGAGAATGATATCGCTTTGTTCCAATTCATCCAGCTGCTGGCTTAAGGTTTTATGGGCGATCGAGGGCAGCTTTTTCTTGAGCTTATTATAACGTACGATTTCCTCAAGATATATCATGTAAAGGATGATCCATTTCCACTTGCCCCCGACCACCGATAGGGTATAGGTCACCGGGCAGCGGAACTCTTCGAGTTCATTGCTTTTCATTAAAAAAATCCTCTTCAATTACTCACTTACTTTTTGTTTAGTATATAACAAAAAAGTGCATTCTTCAATTATTTCCCAATATAGAATACAATCAAATCAAGCAAACCCATTATAAAAAATGGAGGGTATTATTATGAAAGTATTAGCATTGAACGGGAGTCCCAGAAAATCTTTTAACACAGCGCTATTATTAAGTGAGGCGCTGGAAGGAGCATCTTCCCAAGGCGCAATAACCGAACTGATTCATCTTTACGATTTGCAATTCAAAGGTTGTATCAGTTGTTTCGAATGCAAAAGGCTGGGAGGCAAAAGTTATGGCCAGTGCGCATTGAAGGATGATTTAAAGCCAATCCTCCAAAAAGCGGCCGAAGCCGACGCCATTCTACTGGGTTCCCCGATTTATCTGGGGGCAGTTACCGGAGTGATGCATGCTTTGTTAGAACGGCTGATATTTCAATACCTGGCTTACAACGCCGATCATTCCTCCCTATTTGAGAGAAAGATCAAAACCGGATTTATTTATACCCTGGGCGCACCCGAGGAGCGCATGAAACAAATGGACTTTGACCAACCTGCCCGGATCAACGAAATGGTTTTGAAGGTGATTTTTGGTTCCTCCGAAACTTTGCTGGTCAACGATACCTATCAATTCGACGATTATTCCAAATATGAAACATCCGGGGTCAATGTGGACGCCAAAACCCAAAGACGGCAGGAAGTGTTCCCGGCCGATTGTCAAAAAGCTTATGAAATGGGGAGGCGATTGGCGGAAAGCTGAACTCGCGCCTTTCTCGAAAGGCGGGCTCTTCCCCATTTAAAAAGCTCCATAGGGAGAGAGCAAGAGACCCTCTATGTCAAGAGCTAAAATAAAAATTATGCAATTTGTTTTTGATGCTTCTTTTGAGCAGCAACAAAAGCATCTTGGTTATAAGGTTGACGATTCTGCCACATGGCAAAGATAATGGGGACCCAAACATTTGCTAAAGCACGAACCGCTCCATGGTGCTTTTTCCCTTGGGAACGCTTCCGTTGATAATAAGCAAGAGCCCAAGGTTCGGAGAAAGTGGACTGCCATGCATACAATTGCATAACATAACGAAAGTCTTTAATACACGACCAGCGAAAATGAGGCCAACTCAGCTTACCGGATTGATATGGTGTTGGTGAAGTACCAGCCAGCACTTGAACTTCTTTCGCACAACTAAAACGTTCCCGGTTGTCGCCCCATTCCGCCAGTAATCTGGGAGCCAGCCGTTTACCCGCCCGGTTTAAACTGGCGAAGATTGGGCTGTCGGAATGGGACTTAAAAACCGTTCAATTTCCCGGTCATAGTCCTTAATCTGCTTATTTAGGACTTGAATTTGTTCAATCAGTCCGGTGAGCGGGACTTTGCCCGGATGATTGCTGGCCGAGCTTGTAATTGGGGTTTATGGAGTTCATTATAAACCCGACCAGCCAGTTTATTCGGTTGCGGTATATGATTTTCTTTGAAAAAGTTGACTATCCCATTTACTCAGGAAAAAATTTAAATATTTTTACCATGAAGAGCATGAAGGTCATGAAGTTTTTTAGTAGATCTTCGCTCTATATAGTTCTTCATGTTCTTCATGACCTTCATGGTGGAAAAAGATCTTTTCTTTACATTTTTGGCCGCGTTCGCGTTCCTTTGCCAGTGATTCTCCCCAGTTAAAAAGATTTAGCCCTTTTATAGTCCTGAGCTAAAGGAATAGTCAATTAAATCATTCCAAGAGCAAAATACATGCAGCTGGTAATCCTAATGGCCTTAGCCCCAAGAGCTATCACGGCTCCATCCTCAACAAACATTTTCATAATGGCATGCCCGCAAGCTGAGCTAGGAGCAGCGCCATAAGGCTAAATGCAGCGACTAATAAAATACTTTTATGATATCCCTTTCTCACTCGTTCCAACTTTTTAGCCCCCATATTCTGACCCGCAAAGGTAGCCATGGCTGCACCTAATGAATTGAAGGGTTGCTGTATCAATTGTTCTACTCTGCTGGTTGCTGTATAGGCTGCAACTGCCACCTCTCCAAAGCTGTTTACGACACGCTGCAGTGCTACTAATGATAATGCGATCATCGAGTTCTGTAATGCAACAGGAATGCCGATTCTGATACATTTATTAATAATTGGCCAGTTTATTTTGAGGTGTTCTTTTTTTAATTTAAAATAGGGATTATTCATGAATGTAAAAACGGTGCAGCCTAGGACGGCGATTCCCTGGGAAATCATAGTGGCGCAGGCGGTTCCTGCTACACCCAATCCAAACTTAAGGACAAATAATAGGTCCAAAACAACATTAATTACACAGGATAAAACTAAGAAAATCAGAGGCGTCTTTGAATCTCCTAAGGCCCTGAGTATGGCAGCTATAGCATTATAAGCCGCCACAGCCATCATACCACCGGATACGATTCTTAAGAATGCAGTGGAATCATCCAAAATTTCAGACGGCGTATGCATGGCTTGTAAAATCGGACGGGCGAGACAACAGGTTAATATACTCACGATGATCCCTGATATTGCTATAACATAAACGCTATTTGCAATAGCCCTCTTAACATCTTCTTCCTTCTTGGCGCCAAAATACTGTGAAATAACGATACTGATTCCAATGGACAATCCCAAACACATGGAAAAACATAAAAAATTCAAGGAATTGGTAGCACCTACTGCTGCAAGTGCATTAGCACCGATATACTTTCCCACAACGATTGAATCAATTAAATTATAAAATTGTTGGGAAACATTGCCGATGAGCATTGGCAAAGAAAACTGGATCAGAAGTCCAACTTCGTTTCCTTCCGTCATATCTTGGATTGAAGACATTCAAACAATCCGTTTCATTTCTGTAATGGCGGAACGGTGACCATATATTGGAATATGTCATTCTCCCTCACATATTCAAGTATTTTATTGAGTTCCGGTAGTTCCGGTAGTTCGGTGGTTTAAATTCATTCGAGTTGCAGGATTATTACAATCAATAAAGAAAATATAGAATAAAATGAATATTAAATAAGACATAAATATTTACTATTGACCCTCTGCAATGATAGTTCCTATAAGTTGTAATAATAATAAAAGAGGAGCGTTTTTGATTGAATAAAGTAGCGTTAATTACAGGCATAACAGTCAGGATGGATCCTACCTAGCGGAATTTTTACTAAATAAAGGATATATTGTACACGGGATAAAACGCAGGGCTTCTTTTTTTAATACTGCACGTATTGATCACCTTTATAAGGATCCTCATGAAGACGGGGTTAGGTTTTTTTTACATCATGGTGATTTAACGGATACATCTAATATAACCCGTATAATTCAGCAGATACAACCTGACGAAATATATAATTTGGGTGCGCAAAGCCATGTGGCAGTTTCCTTTAAAGAACCTGAATATACGGCTAATACCAACGCTTTAGGATCATTACGAATATTGGAAGCCATTCGTTTACTTGGTTTAATTAAGAAGACTCGGTTTTATCAGGCCAGCACTTCAGAATTATTTGGTTTAGTTCAGGAGATGCCTCAAAAGGAGACTACCCCTTTTTATCCACGCAGTCCGTATGCTGTTGCAAAACTTTATGCTTATTGGATTACAATTAATTACCGCGAAGCATATGGAATCTATGCATGTAATGGAATTCTTTTTAATCATGAATCTCCTAAGCGTGGAGAAAATTTTGTTACCCGTAAAATTACCCGGGCTTTAGCGCGTATCAAGCTTGGCATGCAGGAGCGACTTTACCTGGGGAACCTTAATGCCTTGCGGGACTGGGGTTATGCGAAAGACTATATTGAAATGCAATGGCTGATGCTGCAACAAAACGAAGCGGAAGATTTTGTTATTGCCACGGGTGTGCAATACCGGGTCCGTGATTTTGTCAATATTGCAGCCAACGAGTTGGGAATTAATATTACATGGAAAGGCGAGGGTATCGCTGAAAAAGGGTATGACAAGTCGGGAAAATGTATAGTGGCTGTTGATCCCCGTTATTTTAGGCCTACTGAAGTGGAAACCCTTCTTGGTGATCCGACTAAAGCAAAGATAAAACTTGGTTGGGAACCTAAAATCTCATTTACGGAAATGGTGAAAGAAGATTTAAAGGAGGCAGAGCGTGATCTGCTCGTAAAGTGTAATGGATATACCGTCAATGTCTGTCATGAGTAATGATAATGTGATCTTGAAACAAGGAGGGAAGGAAAAATGGATTCTAAATCTGAGAGCAATCCTATTTTGTCTATTTGTATCCCCACATATAACCGCGCTGCTTTTATTGGTGAAACATTGGAGAGCATAATTCCGCAGTTGGACGATGATGTTGAAATATTGATAGTAGATGGTGCTTCGAAAGATAATACCGAGGATGTCGTACGTCAATACATTATGAAAGAAACACGGATTCGCTATATCCGCCTTCCTACTAAGGGCGGGCTTGATCAGGATTACGATAAGTCCGTGCAGCTTGCTTATGGCAATTATTGTTGGCTATTTTCAGATGATGACATTTTAAAACCCGGAGCAGTTAATGCAGTAAAAAGCGCGATTAATGAAGAGTATGATTTAGTAGTCGTAAACGCAGAAATGCGTACCCGTGATTTATCAAAAAGATTGGTAAAAAAGCATATAGCAACCGACGAGAATAAAAAATATGGTCCGGATGATATGGAAGACTTATTTATTGATTCGGCGGAATATCTCATGTACATTGGCGCTATTGTGATCCGCCGTAGTATTTGGCTGAGCCGAGAACGGGAATTGTATTATGGTACCGATTTTGTTCATGTTGGTATGATTTTTCAAAGCCCTTTGCCGGGCTCTTCATTGATTATTTCTGAACCTTATATAATTATCCGTTATGGAAATTCGCAATGGATACCCCGAAGCTTTGACATTTGGATGTTCAAATGGCCCAAATTAATATGGTCGTTGAAACATATATCTTCCGAAGCTAAACAGAGCGTTTGCAGAAGAGAACCTTGGCGGAGTTTAAGAACTCTTGCCGCTGAGAGAAGTAGAGGCAGTTATAACATTCAAACGTACTATCGATATTTCTCAGCCTTACATATGAATCGTCTATGGAAGACTTTTGCGTGGCTTATTGCGTGTTTTCCAAGAAAGATTTTCATTGGAGTTCATTATTGTTATAATCGCACGAGCTAAATTTGATAATCATTCTATTATCTTTATGTCAAGGAAGTGTTCCTTTTAAAAATGGCAAATGCATTGATTACAGGTATAACAGGGCAAGATGGCTCATATTTAGCTGAGTTATTAATTAATAACGGATATAACGTTGTTGGTGTTGCCCGGGATTTGAAAAAAGCCGTCGATAAACTTACACCGTCATTGTTAAACAGAGTAAATTTGTATCAATGGAATATGCAAGATCAGCCGCCAATAATGGAAGTCTTACAAAAATATAAAATTGAGGAGGTATATAATTTTGCCGCATACTCATCCGGTGCGGGTATGTATGATGACCCGATAGCTATCGGCGATATTAACGGGCTTGGACTAACCCGAATATTTGAAGCTATTCGTGCTGTGAATAAAGATATTAAAGTATGCCAGGCATCGAGTAGTGAGATGTTTGGTGCAACAACTGAAACACCACAATCTGAAGAAACAAAGGTTTATCCTCGCAGCCCTTACGGAGCGGCCAAACTTTATGCTCACAACATGGTTAAAATCTATCGTCAACGCTATGGTATTTTTGCATGTTCCGCTATTTTATATAATCACGAAAGTTCTCGGCGGGGATTAGGTTTTGTTACAAAAAAGATTAGTAATGAGGCTGTTAGAATTAAGCTTGGCTTGTCGAATCAGCTATGTTTAGGCAATCTTGATTCTTATAGGGATTGGGGTTTTGCCGGAGATTACGTGAAAGCGATGTGGCTGATGTTACAAAACCCGATTGCTGATGATTATATTGTGGCAACGGGTGAAGTACATTCGGTGCGTGATTTCTGTGAATGCGCTTTTAGTTATTTGGATTTGGATTATAGGGATTATGTATATGTTGAATCTGATTTATATCGTCCTGCTGAATCAATACAGTTAGTTGGGGATTCCGGAAAGATCAGAAAAATGTTAGGTTGGAAACCAACAGTGAACTTTTTTGATTTGGTGAAGATGATGGTTGATGAAGAAATGCGAAATATAAAAAACATGATGAATTGAAAGGGTGGTTCATAATGTATAAAAAAATAGATAGCTGTAGGATATGTGGGAATGAAAACTTAGTAGGCGTACTTGATTTGGGAGAGCAGATGCTCACGGGAGTTTTTCCGCGAACCAAAGGAGAGAATATAACAACCGGCCCTTTAAAATTAGTGAAATGTACGGGCGATGCTAATGTATGCGGGCTTTTACAATTGGAGTATTCCTATGATTTGAATGAGATGTATGGCGATAATTATGGTTACCGTTCCGGTCTTAATACCAGCATGGTGGAGCATCTTGATAAGAAAGTGAAAAAAATTCTTTCAATGGTGAATCTACAAAAGGGTGATCTGGTTGTGGATATTGGCAGTAACGATAGTACAACGTTACAGGCATATCCTTCAAACGGCTCTACTTTGATAGGGATTGACCCTACGGGAATTAAATTCAGTAATTATTATCCCTCAAATATCCAATTGATTCCTGACTTTTTTTTCTGCGGATTTGCTGAAAGAACGTTTTCCAAATAAGAAAGTAAAAGTGATTACATCATTTTCAATGTTCTATGATGTAGAAAATCCGATGAGGTTTATGCAAGAGATTCATGAAGTATTGGCTGATGACGGCATCTGGGTTTTTGAGCAAAGTTATATGCCGGCGATGCTAAAGATGAATTCATACGATACAGTCTGCCATGAACACTTAGAGTATTACACATTGCATCAAATCAAATGGATGACCGATAGAATGGGTTTTAATATCATTGATGTTGAATTTAATAATATAAACGGAGGCAGCTTCTCGGTTACAGTAACTAAATCTACGAAGGAAATTATTACGATTCCTTTGGTACAAAAGATTCTTGATGGCGAACACGAGAATGGTCTTGACACAATTAAGCCTTATAATGAATTTGCCTTACGAGTAGCAAAAGCAAAGGATGATCTATTAGAATTTATAAGATCAGCCAGAAGTGAAGGCAAAATAGTCGCAGCACTTGGCGCATCGACAAAAGGAAATGTTATTCTTCAGTATTGCGGTCTAACAGAAAGGGATATTCAATGCATCGGTGAAGTAAATATTGAAAAATACGGTTGTTTCACTCCCGGCACATGGATACCCATTATTCCGGAAGGAAATCTTTTGGGCGGTAAAATGGATTATTTAATAGTGCTTCCTTGGCATTTCAGAGATTTTTTTATGAGTAATGCAAGGCTAAAATCGGAAACTTTAGTATTTCCCTTGCCTAAGGTAGAGATTAACAAGAGATTGTTGTCGAGAATTTAAAATCTTTGAAGTAATTTCAGCAAAAACGATCGATGTATTTTGTTAATTTCAGGTGGAGCTGGAGTTGGATTCATATTAGATAATTTGGATTTATTGAAGGCAAAAGAGTATCGGTGCGAGCGTCGAAACAGTAGCTCGCTTTTTTCGGTCACGGCGGTTCGTTCGCTTTTTTCAAAAGAAGTGTGTGTCGCGTGCAAGTCTTGAATTCAATTGGGATGGCAGGTTAAATTAAACAACAGGAGATGGGAGAGACAACAAGAATATACTGATTAACTGGATATAAAACAGTCCTTATAGTTTTTGGAAGGGAGCACTTGATTGATTAACGAGTTTTTACGCCAAATAGTCTTTCAGAATAAGATATCGGAGTATGTAACCGCAGCCGGTACATTCGTGGTAGGGCTCATTATCTTCTTTGTATTGGAACGGATCTTTTTTCGTCGTTTCAAGCAATGGGCGCTGAAAACCGAAACCTCGATGGATGATTTTGTGGTCAAGGCTATCGAAAAACGGTTGTTACCTTTGGTTTTATTTGGCCTCTTTTATATGAGTATTCAAATATTAAAACTGAAACCGGGTATCACTCAATTTGTCGACACGGTAGGATTGGTATTGCTGATTATTATCGGCGTAAGGCTTGTACTGGCAATTTTAAATTATAGCGTCGCCAACTTTCTTTTGAAACGGAAAGACATGAATTTATCCAAACAACAGGCGATTAAGGTCATTATGCCGGTGGTGAAATTCATTATCTGGGTATTGGCGGGGATCATTGGGTTGGATAATTTAGGCGTTAAAATCTCAGCCTTGATGGCCGGCCTTGGCATAGGCGGCGTCGCCGTTGCATTGGCATCCCAAACTGTGTTGGGAGATGTGTTCAATTACTTTACAATATTCTTTGACCGTCCGTTTGAACTGGGAGATTTTATTGTCATCGGCGAATTTGCGGGCACGGTAGAACATATCGGCATTAAGACCACGCGAATCCGAAGTCTGGGAGGAGAACAACTGGTTTTTTCCAATACCGATTTATCCAATTCGCGGGTGCGAAATTATAAGCGGATGGAGCAAAGGCGGGTTTTATTTAAGTTCAACATAACCTATGATACTCCGCTTGAACAGATTCAGGAGATACCGGGAGTGGTCCGCAGGATTATTGAAAATTTGGAAGAGACCCTTTTTGATCGGGCTCATTTTGCGTCATTTGGCGATTCTGCTTTAGTGTTCGAGAACGCTTACTATGTTTTAAGCAGTGATTTCAATTATTATATGGATATTCAACAGCAGATCAATTTAAACCTGATGAAAGAATTTAGGGCCCGGGGCATTTCTTTTGCGTTTCCCACCCA
>WSSedL1CaDRAFT_10001047_pt1 | contig 17501 bp, 14 predicted proteins | sample WetSurSL1Cattail_FD_9464 | JGI IMG/M metagenome (IMG submission 9464)
GGTAATACAATTACGCATTGTCCTTCGACCTGTGACACAAAAGGCCTCCCCGAAGGCCTCCAGTGCGGAAGCTACCGCCGCATCACCGATTGCGTGTACATGAACCTCAATCTCAAGCTCTGCTGCCTTAACAAACAAGGTATTTAACTTTTCCTGACTCCACATGTTATAACTACAATCCTCAGGCTGATCTGCATACGGCTCCAGGAGGTATGCTGTATGTCCCTCGATTACACCGTCAATAAACACTTTAATTCCCATCATCATATAATGGGAATCCGAGACTTCATTTTGATTATCTTTCACAAATTGCAATATGGTATCGATGTCATCTTCGGGGTTCATCGTAACACCTACACGAAATTTCATCTTCAATTTATTCTCAAGATCTAGCTCCCGATATGCCGTAAGTCGCAAATTGATATCATTCTTATCATTCAAGATAGGCTCAAAGGTACAGCCTATACCGTTGGAAATCGCCAGTTCCTGATATTTTAAAATAGCTTCTTTAAAATCCCTGATGCCGTGCACAGGAAGAAGCTCTTTTACCCTATCCATTTCTTTTTCTTTGAGCCATCCGGTAGGCTGGTTCGTACCGGGATAACGAACAATTACTCCATTTGGTAATTCTTTCGTCTGTTCTTCAATTCCTACCGCTTGTAATACCTTTGAATTCACCCAGGAGGAATGACAATCCTCCGAATTAAGTACAACATATCGATCCACGGCTACTCGGTCGAGCATAGCAGCTGTAGGACCGACTTTATCAAAGTTTCCGTTAAGAAAACCTCTACCGATGATATATTCACTCTGAGGGTTTACCTTTGCATAATCTTCAATTGCCTGTAGATATTGCTCCGGTGTTTTCAGGCCATAAAGATTAACTCCACCAAACAGATCAATTCCGGAACTGACATGGGCATGGCCTTCATACAAATTCGGCAGCACCAGACCGTCATCACAGAACACAACATGCGTATTCTCGTCACAAAGATCAGTAAACTTCCCCTCTGTGCCCACGTAACAGTATACTCCGTGCTTTACCGCAATCATTCCCTTGTAAGGCTTTTGTTCCAATCCATCATATATCGTTCCTTTCACGATGATATCTGCCTTTATTCCAAACACCCCTTTCATCTTCTGTCATTTATCCGGTAATCGCCTGACTGTTCTTAACACTCTTCTTTTCAAGACTGCTCTGTATTCTTTGTGCGGTTAAAAAAATCAATATAGTTGCTACGATCATGACGGTTGAGAGTGAATATACATCCGACGTAATCTTTCCTCTGGTCATACCGTATACCTTAATCGGAAATGTGGTATCACCTGCGCCTGCTACAAAGAAGCTGATAACAACATCGTCAATCGATAGCGTAAATGCTAGCATTGCACCGGCAACAATTCCCGGTGTCAACATCGGAATGGTCACCCGCAATAAGGTTCTCAATTGATTTGCTCCAAGATCCATAGCCGCTTCTTCAATGGAAGCATCAAAGCCTGCAATTCTTGCTCGCAGCGTAAATATAACGAAAGGAACGCAAAAGGTAACATGAGCAAAAATCAGTGTCAGCATGCTTAATTCAAAGCCTAAAAATGTAAAGGTTGCGAGTGATGCAATACCGATTACCAACTCCGGTATAACCACCGGGATATACAGCAATCCATTCATTGCTTTTTTTAGTCTAAATTGATAGCGATGCATTCCAATGGTTGCAAGTGTGCCGATAATCACCGAGATAAATGTGCTATAGAACGCCAGTTTCAGGGTATATATCAAACTATTCAATAAATCGCCACCCTGAAGCATCTGTGCATACCATTTTAATGAAAATCCCTTGAATACGATATTGGTTTCATTTACATTAAAGGAATATACAACAACCATGAAAATCGGCAAATACAAGAACAGATATACACAGCAGGCAAAAATCAATGATGCCGTACTTAAATTCTTTTTCTTCCTTCTCTTCATCCTACCTCCCATGAGCCGCTTTCGGCGGCTCAATATATTACATAACATACCTATCCTTAGAATAAACATAGCTGCATTAAGCTAGAAACACAAATTAAAATATACAGAATATAAAATGAATTTCCAATGGAATTCATTTTTATATTCCTAATGGCTCGCATGATTTTGCGAGACTATTTTCACATTAGCTCCCATGTGCCGCCTTCGGCGGCTCTCAAATCAGGGGTGTGAATTATGCTTTTCAATAATTCAAATTATGCCATATCCTCTAAATTACCGACTTTTGAATAAAGTCTCATTACAATCAGCGTAAATAAGATCATTGCAACCGAAAATGCGGCACCAAGCGGCCAGTTTCTGGCAGATAGAAATTGATTCTTGATCAAGTTACCAATTAGGGTTGTATTACCGCCTCCCATAATATCCGAGATATAGAAGGCTCCCAGGCTCGGAATGAATACCTGAATGACTCCTGCAAAGACGCCCGGTACGGTTAGTGGAAAGATAACCCGAATAAATGTCTTTATCCTCGTTGCTCCAAGATCCTGCGCTGCCTCAATCAGATTCTTATCAATTTTTGAGATCGAGGTCAGGATTGGAAGTACCATAAACGGGAAAAAAGTATACACCATACCGAATAGTATCGCACCATTTGTAAACATCATCTCAATCGGTTTATGAATGATCCCAAGCTTAAGTAGGGCGGTATTAATAAGTCCCGTATCCCGAAGTACATTCGCCCATCCATTCAGACGGATCAGTCCGTTAATCCAAAAGGGTAGCATAATCAGCAGCATACAGAGGCCTTTCCACTTGTTACTGATTTTACTTAAAATGTAGGCAAAGGGATATGAGATAATTAAACACCACAGGCTCGTATCAAACGCTAGCTTCAGGGATTTTACCGCTACCCTAAAATAAATGGGATTGCACATATCTGCATAATTGGCCACCGAGAATTCCCATACGATACCTCCGTAGATTCCCGACTTTGCAAAGCTCATTGCCACGGCATAGATTAAGGGAAGTACCAAAAATGCAAACAGCCATCCGGCAGTCGGTCCCACCATGAAAGTGATCGGTAACAGCAATCTATGCGATTTTCTTCTTCCATTCTTTTTCATATTCGATGCACCCGCTTTCCTATGGTTTATGTTTCCTGAGAATCCTGTAGCAGTCTTATCTCCTCGGTATTTCCCTTGGCCTCATCTATGTAGTCATATAGTATATCTTCCCTTGTGTGCATGATTACTGCCTTGTCTTCTTTCCAATACAGATAAACCAACGAACCCGTTTCAGGAATATCAACATCCGGTAGGTTATTAAGCTTTACTTGCTGACCGTTTGACAACTCTATTGATGTTTTTATTAAGGAGCCGATATAAACATGTTCTTTCACGATTCCCCTTAGTTCAAAATTCTTAACCGGGTCGTTTGAACATTTTAAACTCTCGGGGCGTACCGATACATATACCATTTCTTCGTTAATAAAGCCATTACCCTTGGTATGTATCCTGCCACACTCAAGTACTAAGTCAAATTCGTAACCCGACATATCATTAATATATGCCTCGAAAATATTGGATTCGCCGATAAAGTCAGCAACAAATTTTGTCTTCGGCTTCTCATAAATTTCTTTTGCTGTTCCTATTTGCTCTAATATTCCTGCGTTCATAACTGCAATACGGTCACTCATGGTAAGAGCTTCCTCTTGGTCATGGGTGACATAGACAAATGTGATTCCAAGCATCTTTTGAAGATGTTTGAGTTCCAGTTGCATCTGTTTGCGCAGCTTTAGATCAAGTGCTCCAAGCGGTTCATCCAGTAAAAGCACTTTGGGATTATTAACGATAGCCCTTGCAATCGCCACTCTCTGCTTCTGTCCGCCGGAAATCTGATGCGGCATGCGCTTCTCAAACCCCTTCAGCTGAACTAACGTAAGCGCCTGTGTTACCTTTTCCTTAATCTCGGCCTTCTTCATCTTCTTCTCGACTAATCCGAAACCAACATTATTGAATACATTCATATGCGGAAAAAGTGCATAGCTTTGAAATACGGTATTTACATTACGAAGATACGGCGGTTTACCCTCCACATTCTTCTCCTCCATATATATACTTCCCTCCGTTACGTCTTCAAAGCCCGCTATCATACGCAGGGTTGTAGTCTTGCCACAACCGGAGGGTCCTAGTAACGTAAGAAATTCACTCTCATAGATATTTAAATTGAGCTTTTTCACAACCTCATTATCACCGTAAAATTTCACAACATTCTCTAATTTAATAATTGTCCGTTTCGCCCCGTACTCTGCCATTTTTGCCTCCATTAAAGGATTTTTTCACCTCTTTCTCCTGTACGTATTCGCATTACATCCTGCATATCCGATATGAATACCTTTCCGTCACCAACATTCCCGGTGGAAAGCTTTTCACGTATCTCGGCTAATATATCCTCAAGATCTTCTTCCCAGATTACAGTCATAACATACAGTTTCGGGAGAAGATTAGCATCCAACCCAATCTCCGAAAACTCCTTGGTTAATCCCTTCTGATGTCCGCAGCCCATTGCCGTCATCACCGTCAGACCACTGTATTCATTTCTCGCAAGTATCTTCTTTAACGTATCCAGCTTTTCAGGTCTAATAATTACTTCAATTTTTTTCATTCCCATATATCTCCTCCTATATTAGAACTAAGTGCCAGCTTGCTGACACGCCTGCGCCGAGCGCGGTATTAAAAAAAGGCGAAGGAATCAAACTGACTCCTTCGCCTTAAGCTGCTATGTATGAGTTAATATTTCCGTATCATTTCTTCAAACACACTGTCTCTTTGATACTGTTCATCAAATTCGGAATCTTTTTCATGAATTGCAGCAGGAAAATCATATTCCTTCATCTTCATCATGAACGGATCCGGATCAAAAGATTCCGGTCCATACACACCAGCCTTATACCAAATTCCATTGGCAACCAGATCCAGCATAATTACCGCACCCACTGCTGTCTGTGCAACCACGGAAGAGGTTCCATATTTCTGTATACAATCCTGATTGTCTGCAATCTGATAAATATATACTGAGCGGTCCAAACCATTTTTCTTACCGGTTATCCATGCTCCTGCACAACCCTTGCCCACCATCATTGAAGCAGTCTCCAGTGGTGAAGGTGCCACGATGCTTAGATAATCTCTTGGCGATATCATGGATTCTCCAACCTTAATCATACGACTCGGATTATCCATACCAAGTGCTGCGATATTCTTTAACATGGTCCTGAATTCAGGTGATACACCATATTTAAAGGTAACACGTTTACAGTCTATTTCTCTTGGTACTAATATAACCTCTTCATGCTCAATATTGATTACTTCAACATTTCCTATTCCGCCCGGGAAATAGAACACCTCCGGCTCCGAGAAGCATTCGGTACAAAACCATCCTTTTTCCTTCTCCCATATGATCGGTGGATTTAAGCACTCCTCAATCGTTGTCCAGATGGAAAATCCAAAGGCAACATCCTGTCCGGGTACAACATAATTATCACCATCACGAATGTTAATCTCATCAATTTCGTCAAATAAATGTTTCTCGGCATATTTAGCAAATACATCCGCCACTCCGGGTTCAACACCGGAACCGATCAATGCCATATTGTCCGAGGTCTTCCATTTTTCATGCTGTGCAAACTGTATGTCTCCAAGCTTAACATTGGGCAGTTCATAAGGCTTCTCCGGATGCCTTTGTGACAAAGTCATTGCACAATCCATATAGCCGACACCTGCTTCATAAGCCGCTTCAAATATTACTTCATTTAAGCTGGGTGCAACGCAATTAAGTATAAAAGTACATTTATACTTCTTCACCATAGCAATAATATCTTCCTTATGGCTTGCATTTAGCAGTTCTGCAACAAATCTTTCGTCATCAACTATTTTTTCAACATCCTTTGCTCTTTGCAGGTCATAGTCTGCCATTATCATTTTTTCCAGCCATTTTCCTCTGTTACCGGCTCTCTTGATAATCATTACAGCAGATTGCCCTACTCCGCCTACGCCGATTAGTAATAGTCTCATACGATTTCCTCCTATAATTTCAACAACAATTAATGTTTTTGATAATATTAGGATAGCACTTATAACACTACAGTACAATATTTACAGCAATTAAGGCTTTTAATGACTACAATTTTGCCAATAAGTCTTGGAAATTAAGGTTTATTATTCCTATGCCCGGGAACTACATGCTATCAAAAGCAGATTAGACCCACATTATTGCACAATTGTCGTATTTATTGAACACGCTCCAACGTAATCAGTTCTGCACGGTTCGGAAGCACAGTAAGACTTCTGTGTATACTCTCGAACGATTCAAAAAATTCTAAACACAAATCCGGATACCGACCTCGATTGATGCTTTTAATATCCTCATCGCTGATACAATCCATTTCCGTCACATTCTTGATATAGGTCTCCATCTTCTCTTGCTGGCTGTAAAGGGAGTATTGCTTCAACAAATAACGCTTGCCCTTTAAATTGATGATATTAATGGCAGCCTCCTGCTTAATCTGACTATCTTCACTACAGTTAATGATTAGGATTGCCAACTTATTATGGTCCTGTGTCACTATATAATCATCCCCACTGTAAATCACCTGAGAACCCAGCTTATTCAGAAGAGTGTAAGCAAAATACAGATTGCTCTTTAATCCCCTCTGGTCTACCAACGCATCAAAATAATTATCTATATCCTTATGCTCAACCAAAATATCCCTGATGAGTGAGATTCCCGACGCGTCGGCAAGCTTCAGTGATTTTTCCTGCCTTCCGTCCTCTTCTTTCCCAAATTCAAGCCCGATATTTGGGGTAATGGAGTAGACAATCTCCTCTATGATACTTACATAATTTTTTTCCTTCTCTTCTACGGTAACCCAAAATACAAGCTTCCACCTGCTCATTTCAGTCTCATTATATTTTAGCTTATAATGGAACAGGAACTTCTGAACTAAATTTAAAAAAACTTCATCATCCAAGGTCTTTTTACAAAAACCAAGCTTCGGATAAGCGTTCATTTCCTTCATCTGTTCTATCAGACGGTCTAGCTCATTCCAATCGGTTTTCACCGGCTTCACAGGAAGATATTCGACAAAGCTGCTATGAAGAACATCAATGATATACATATACTCGAAACCGATATCCTGTTGAAGCATCCTAAGTCTTAATATATTCCAGTAAGCATTATATCGGCTGGTCGGTATAATGATCTCCTTCTTCCAGCTCTTACTGCAGTTGTCTGTTTCCTTCCGGTTGAAATAATCAATCGTTAGATCAATCACATTATCTTCCGCTTCCTTCATATGACTGTCCAGATACTGGGTAATCTTATTATTTAGCAAATCGTTAAAAATTATTGTTTCGAAATGACTCGTTGTTTCAAGGTCACCCTCGGATACATTATGACGATTCCGGTTCCTGAATTCCTGGGGCGTACAGTGAAAAAACTGCATGAAGAAATTCTTAAAATATTTCGGATCGGAGAAACCGCACTCATCGGAAATTTTTGTAATGCTCTTCTCCGTCGTCACAAGAAATTTCATGGATTGCTCAGCTCTCGTCTGGTTCAATAAATGCTCAAAGCTAAGTCCCATGGTGCTCTTAATAACGTGGGACAGGTGCGATTTGCTAATGTGAACATAATTCGCAACCTCCTCTAGTTCAATGCGACGGTTATAGTTATTATACATATACTCATAAGCCTTCCATATTCTCGAAAACTGATCCTTATTCTTGAAGGTCTTTGAATTCTTTTTTACCATATTGTAGTTGTCAATCAGTACTGCCAGAAGGGAGCTGGCATTATAGATGATTCGGTGCTGATAATCAACATTTTTATTTTTAATCTCAATCAGCATTTGAGCAAGCCGCTTCTTAATGTCTCGTGAAAGTGCTGAATTCTCCGCTGAATTAATGGAGTCATCATCAATGAAAACAATGTATTCCATCTCCATAAAGAATTTTTCATAATACATCAGATCAATATTGAGGGTCAGATAACTGCTCTTCTCCTGCTCCAGTATTATACTGTGCAAATCTTCCGAGTTGATCAGAAAAATATCATCTTCCTGCAGCTCATAGAACGCGTTGTTCATCTGTAACTTAACCTTCCCCTTTAGGACGCAGAGAATCTCCAGATCCTTGTGCCAATGAAGCGGTTCATCTTCCTTCTTGACCACAATCTTAACCGGAAATCTTAAGCCATAGATGCTATTTATCTTCTGTTCCTTCATAGCGACGCCTCCCCTCGATTGATAATCTGCAACCTGTTTACTGACAGCAAAGCAAAAAGAGGCCCGGATTACTCCGGAACCTCTTTGTTTGATAGCGCAATTATATTGCAATTAAAACACCATGTCAATATGAATAATAGCCATGAATGTTTTTCGCTGTAACAGTGTAACAGATGTTACATTCTAGGAACGGTTGCTGACAGGAATCCCAGTGATGGGGTGCCCTTTTGAAAAGCTAGTTGCAGTTTACTAGCACTTCTAAGGTCTCTTCGTTCACTTGAGACAATCAAGATTATCATTAACTAGAGCTTCTTCATAAAAAGTATCTTCAAATCCGTTTAAAACTTCAAAATTACTCTTTTCTTTGTATTTTTTTTCTGCTTCGCTGCTTAAGGTTTTTAATTCATTTTCATCAAATTTACTAATAATATCATCTTGCGCAATTATTGTTTCAAGAAATGTCATGGTTATAATATCATCCATATCTTGAGTCACTTCTTCATTAAGTACATCAGTAGATATTATTTTGTCGAGTTCATTATTTATGCCGTCTTTCTTCCTGATGCGTTCAAGCTCTTTTCTATCATTACTATTAACATGGGACTTTTCTGTTACATCTTTACTACAATATGTATCCAATAGTACTTCCGCAACATCCTCTCTAGAATAAAGTTCCTGTAAACCATTAAATTCTGCCTTAACGGCTTCTAGTCCTTGATCATATGTAGTATATGCCAAAATCTCACCCAGAAGTGGGTATTGTAAAACCAAATCAACAAGATCTTGAGTAGACATCTGATCGATTAACTCATTAGGGACTTCACAGGCAGAGATCATTTCACTATGAGAATTCAATTCGCTCCACTTTTCGTTGTCTGGTGTTATTGGAAATTCAATTTCACCTGATGTTGCGTTTTTCCAATCATCATAATTTGGTTTTGCCAAATTATCCTTTGCACTTACAAATACACTTTGTGTCATAGTAGCTACTAACAATAGTACCATTAATGCCGACATTACTTTAAAAACTTTTTTCTTCATAAAATTTCTCCTTCTTTAGTTTTTTATTAGTAAGCATTTATAATTAGAGCAAATGCTTATTTTTGATTTTTATAAAATTATCAATATCATATGGAAAGATATCTCCAACATACAAGATTCGTCCCTCTGCGATTCTATTTGCTAACTTATCATCTTTAGTTGCTTTATTCAAAATAATGTTTTTTACATTATAGGCGTCTATGCCATTATAATATGCAAATAAAACAGCTGCCACACCACTAACAACTGGTGCAGCCATAGATGTACCAGTATCATATCCGTATTTGTTTTTAGTAATAGTACTATAAATCTTCGTACCAGGAGCAGCAATGTCCACTGTATTATTACCGTAATTTGAGGAAATAAATAAATTTTGATTTGAATCAATGTTTGCGACAGTTATCAAATTACTAAAATTGTACGAAGCTGGATATGAGTGTAGCTGATCTATATTAATTCCGTTATATTTCTCATTATTTCCAGCTGAAACTACAAACAGCATATTTGATTCTTGTATAGCATTTTCGAGTGACTTATTATCAACATATGTGTTAAAACTCAAATTATAAATACTTGCTCCCATTTTTTCTGCATATTTGATGGCTTTTACAACATTTGCAACTTTCCCCTCTCTCTTCTTTCCTTCTAAGACTTTTAATGACATTATTTTAATATTAGCATTACCCGCTACACCAATGATACCAATATGATTATGATCAGCTGCAATAATACCGGCACACATAGTACCATGATCATTTTTGGATAAATTTTTATCTGAAATTAATTCACCACTTTTATCACAAAAATTCCATCCATATATATCATCAATATATCCGTTGTCGTCATTATCAATCCCATCACCCGGTATTTCATACTTATTTACCCACATTTTATTCTTTAGATCATCATGTGAGTAATCTACCCCTGTATCAATCACAGCAACTATTACTTCATTCTTAATCGAAGATTCATCAAATTCTTTCCACATATCTAAAGCGCCGATATCTAATCCTGAACTATTATCTAAATACCATTGAATATTAAAATATTGTTCATTGAATTCTAAGTTAGTATTATTCGAACCCATAAGTATAATCGTTATTAAGATAGCTGTAATAGTATTAATATATTTCATCAAGTAAACCTCACTACAATTGATTGGTTCCCCTTTTAGTAACAACACAAAGCAATACAAAACTTGTTTTATCTTATTATATCTTGTTTTATCTACATCACTGTAGTTATATTGCCGTTATATAGCATTTTATTACATTGACAAGCATATTTTTCATATATTTTACATCTTAGGGCATTATAAAGTATAATTTTGGTATTTTTTTATTTATTTTTATAGCAAACAAAAGCAGGAAACCATAATCGTTTCCTGCTTTTGTTTGTATAATTAGTGTAATATTCCCAAAACTATGTAACCGGTTATTTATTCCGGCTTTCTCAGTCCCAGCAGAAGAATAAATCCAACAATACTAGCTGCTGCCGCGATAACAAAGGAGAAGGCCGTTCCCATCGGCATTAGCTTTACCGCGCGGACAATATAAGGACAACCGACAGAACATATCGCATATCCAAGCATTACTACACCGTAATTTACACCTGCATTCTTTATACCGAAATAATCTGAGCTGATTGTCGGATACATACCCATGAAGCCTCCATAAGCCAGTGCAATACAAGCAATCAATATTAAAAATAGATTACCGGTAGCAATCGTAAGTGCTGATACCGAAATCGTACTAAATAGGAATAGAAATAAAAGCAACGGCTTTCGTCCGATGCGATCAGATATCCAGGGAGCCGTAAGTCTTCCCGTTGTATTCATCACCGACACCAGCATCACTCCAAGCAACGCTACCCCGGTACTTAAGCCTCGATCTACTCCTAAGCTCATTAACATCGGATTAATCAAAAAATATGCCGGAACGGCAAGCATAAAGGAAAACGCAATAATATAATACTGCTTTGTCCCAAGCATCTCGCGAATGGTATACTGTTTACTGGTGGTCGGGATATTCACCGGTCGATAATCTTCCATATACCCCTTAGGAGGCGCTTTTATCACCCAAGCGCAGCTAATGCAGATGACATATAAGGAACCCGCTACAACAGTCATTGCGATAGTAAATCCGCCTGTCACAAGAAAATGCTGTGCGATCGGATTCATAATAAGTCCAAATAATCCGGCGGAACAGACAATGATGCCGGTTACCATACCCCGTTTGTCCGGAAACCATTTCTGCATGGTTGCGAGCAGCGTATTATAAGCAATTCCACAGCCCAAGCCAACGATAACGCCGTAAGTTATATTAAGCAGCCAGGGCTTATCTACCGGGACATATGCCGTTGCAAATAGTCCCAGACACATAATGGTACTTCCGACATAGATAAGAAAGGTTGCATTCAGTTTCTTTTGTAAAAATCCTCCAATCAGATTGCCAATAGCAAATACTCCAAGCATAATGCCGAAGGGCTGATTAGCTGCGGAGGTATCAAGGGAGTACTTTGTGATGGCATAGGGTTGAAACATGCTCCATACGTAAGCAATTCCATAGCAAAATTGTACACATGCTCCAAACGCTAAAATTATATACCGATTTTTTATTTTATCTGTCGTCATGTAGTTAATTTCCTCTCAACTATTCCATTATTCTCAGTGCAATCTCCTGCCCTGTAGGAGTTGCGGCAAGCCCGCCCTCTCCTGTCTCTCGAAGTGATTTTGGCATTCCTTCACCAATTTCTCTCATCGCATCAATCACTTCATCCGGCGGTATCCTGCTTCTTATTCCTGCGACTGCCATATCCGCACTTGCGACTGCATTGACAGCACCTACCACATTCCTTTTTACACAAGGAATTTCGACAAGTCCTGCCACTGTATCACAAACCAGTCCTAACAGATTCTTTAATGCCATTGCCGCTGCATGAACAATACTCTCTGTATCTCCGCCGTTTAGATAAGTTAACGCACCTGCCGCCATGGCACTGGCAGATCCGATCTCAGCCTGACAGCCGCCGGCAGCACCTGAAAGAGATGCCCGGTAAGCGATTACTTCACCAATCCCCGAAGCAACGTATAAGGACTCAATCATCTTGTCACCACTGACATGATACTGTTCTTCGCAGGTCAGTAAAATTGCCGGAATTACACCGCAAGATCCTGCCGTAGGCGCTGCAACTATCTTCTTCATACAGGCATTGGACTCTCCCATTTTGAGGGCCTTCGCCATCACCTCACCGAGGAACGGACCACTGATTACGGCACCCTTTTTCAATGATTCTGATAATTTCGCGCCATCACCGCCAACCAGTTTACTTGCTGATTTAATACCGGCTTCATAGGACTCGTCTGCATGCTTCATACTCAGATAAAGGCTTTTCATCCTCTGAAGGGATTCTTCTCTGGTCGTCAGTCTTTCGCTGATATCATCCTCCAGGATGATTTCCCAAAAGGCTTTCTCTTTTGTGGCACAAAGCGTGACTATTTCGTTCAGGGATCTAAAACTCATTGTTTTCCTCCATACTCAGATACGTTACTTTAACTACACCCTCCAGCTTTTTGAGCCAGTCAATTGCTTCTATCGGTATCTCCTGATCACACTCAATTACCATGACCGCATTTCCACCGCGTTTGTCTCGATAAAGCTGCATGGTCGCTATATTAACTGATTTGTGTCCGAGCATTGAGGTAACCTCCGAAACATGCCCGGGTTGGTCTACGTTATGAACAATAAGTGTAGGATAACAGGCACAGATATTCGCCTCAAGACCGTCAATTTGGTTGATCATAATTTGCCCGCCGCCAATTGAGGAAGCAATGACTTCCAGCTCTCTTGTGTTAACTCCCCTCAGCTTAAGTAACACTGAATTCGGATGGGCATTACGAAGCTCTATCTCGGAGAAACTATACTTGATACCCTTCTCATCAGCAATTTTTAAACTATTCGGAATACGTTCATCATCCGGCTTCATTCCAAGAAGTCCTGCAATTAAAGCCTTATCCGTACCATGCCCTTTTCCGGTTGCCAAAAACGAACCATGTAGAAAGATATCCGCAGTCTGGATCTCTTCTCTTAACAGCTGCCTTGCAGTAAAACCAATTTTCGCAGCTCCGGCAGTATGTGAACTGGAAGGGCCGACCATGATAGGTCCTATGATATCAAAAATATTCATGATGTCAACACAATCCTCTCTTTACTTCGGTTTACATGTTACAGTTCAGCCTTCAAAGAGATGTATCCGGACTGGGAAAAAATAATTTCCATATAGGAGTATTTGCAGGGAAACATTTCTTTCCCTGTCTTGTCACAATCCTGGATAGGCTGAACTTTAACGTTTACATAGCTTTCCTGTAAAGCATTTCGATATCCTTAACATTACTCTTTCTGGGATTTACGGCAATATTGCCGCTCTTCATAGCATCTGCTGCCATCTCGGGGATTTTATCCTCCGTTACACCCACCTGACTCAGGCCCTCGGGTATTCCAAGCTCTCCGGTCAGTCTCTTAATCTCTCTTACCAAGGTATAGGGATCAAAAAAATATTCCTTTTCTTTGTTATCCTTAATATAATCATGGATAATTTCATACCTTCCGTTATCTGATAATGCATTAAATTCAAGAACAATGGGAAGCAAAATGGCATTCGCTACGCCATGGGGCACATTGAAAAAACCGCCAAGCGGATGAGCCATTGCATGTACATTACCAAGTCTTGCCCAAGCAAATGCAAGTCCGGCGAAGGTACTGGCAAGCAACATAGAGTTTGCGGCCTCCTCATTGCTTCTATCCGCTACAAAACGTCGAATATTCTTTCCTATCAGATTCATAGCCTTCTCAGCCATCGCATCCGTGAATGGAGAAGCCGCTTTTGATAGATATGCTTCAATTGCATGAACCAGCGCGTCCAGCCCGGTTGCTGCAGCGACGGACTGGGGAAGTGACATGATTAATTCCGAGTCCAGCAGTGCATAACTTGGTACCAATTCATAGCTAAATACTGTTAATTTGTAATTTCTTGCTTTATCAGTAATTACAGCAAATGCTGTTACTTCACTGCCGGTTCCGGCAGTAGTCGGTATTGCAATCATCGGTGCAATCTTACCGGGTACCTTATCGGCACCCTCGTATTCGGTAATCTCTCCTCCGTATACGGCCAGTACAGCGACTGCCTTAGCTACATCCATGGGACTGCCTCCACCAAGTGCAATAATCCCGGTTGCAGCACAGCTCATATATATTGCTGTTGCCGAATTCACTGTCTCGACAGAGGGATTCGGCTCTATATCAAGGAATTCTTCATGCGCAATCCCGGCCTCATTTAAAATGTCAGTGACCTTTTTGAGTGCACCTGCCTTCTCCAGCCCTCTATCCGATATAATAAGTACCTTACCTTGGACTGTCTTCTGAAGTAATGACGGAAGTTTCTTTAAACTGCCTTTTCCAAATACGATATTCTGGGGAATTGAAAACATAAAATCCTGCATGATTAATCTTCCTTTCTTATCAAAATTTAATACACAAAAATTATGCATTCTGCATAATTTCGCACATGTATGTCTCAAGTTTTCTGTGACTTCCGTTATGCTTCACTCAAAATTTGCGGGCTGCTGTAATACGAAATTCCATATGTTCACAGCAACCCGGATACTTTTACAGTTTTACCACTTCGCAAACTGCTTCCTCTATAATTTCAACTGCTTTGTCACAATCTTCTTTTGTTGCGATTAATGGTGGAATCATTCGAATGATACTGCTTCCTATTGCTGTAATTAAAAGCTTCCGATCAAGACAGGCATGCTTAACTGCAGCAGCGTTTACACCATCAAATTCGACACCGACCAGCAATCCCATACCTCTAACTTCCTTGACTTTCGGGAGCTTTGTTAATTGCTCCATGAAGTATGCACCGATTATCTTTGCATTTTTTGCAAGGTCTCTGTCCAGCAGTTCCCTAATCTGTGCGTAAGAAGCAGCGCAACATACCGGATTACCGCCGTAAGTAGTTCCGTGTGAACCCAAGCTAAATGCACGAGCAACCTCATCGGTCGCACAGATAGCAGCAATCGGCATACCACCTCCCATAGCTTTAGCCATGGATATAATATCCGGCTTAATTCCATAGTGCATAAAGCCCATAACCTCACCGGTTCGACACCACCCGGTTTGAACTTCATCCAGTAAAAGTAACATTCCTTTTTCATCACAGAACTTGCGTAGTCCCTGCATAAATTTCTTTGTTGCCGGATGTACACCACCTTCACCCTGAAGCGGCTCAATCATAATGGCTATGGTATTGTCGTTGCAGGCATTTTGAAATGACGAAAGATTGTTATAATCCGCATAAGAAAAGCCCGGCAGCATGGGTTTTAATCCTGTCTGACAAGCATTGTCCGGCTGTCCTGTTGCAGACAACGCCCCATAGGTTCTTCCATGAAAGCCCATTCTTGCAGTTACGATATGGTAATGCTCGGGACCGTATTTTTCTATTCCGTACTTTCTTGCCATTTTAATCATAGCTTCATTTGCTTCCGTACCGGTACTTTGGAAGAAAATTTTATCCATACCGATCGTCTCGCAGATTAATTTTGCAAGTCTCGCCTGTGGAATGGTATACGGATAGTTAAACGTATGTATGATATCCTCCGCTTGTTCCTTAATTGCAGCAACGACCTTTTCGTTACAGCTTCCTGCACTGTTCACCGCAATTCCTGCATAAAAATCAAGATAACCTGTTCCATTCTCATCGTATAAGTACATGTCCTTGGCTGTCTCGGCAATAAAGTCAAAACGCTCATAGGTATCTATCATATACTTGCTTACAGTTTCTTTTAACTCCAGGGCTGTCATCTTAGCTTCTTTTAATTTCATGTTTATTCCTCCAATCCGCCACCATAATTTCAGCTTTCCTCTCGGCATTACCGAGCACTGAATACGGCGACTGTCTGCAATATATGAATTATATTCCGCAGGACTGTGTACGTATTGGAAAAATATATACATTTATACGATGGATATTTCATTCATCTTGAGAAACACCATCGGAGTAATCGAGGTAAAACGCTTGAATTCGTGGATAAAATGAGCTTGATCATAAAAGCCGAGACGTTCATATACCTGATCCTCCTTTTTATCCCTCACGATGTCAATTGCCTGTTGTAATCTTATGATACCGGCATACTTCTTTACAGAAACACCAACGTTGTTCTTAAAAATTCTATCAACGTAACAATGACTGTAGCCCGTGGTATTGACAAGCTCTGTTATATTGATAAAACCGGATTCCTCCTTCACAGCCTTAATAATAAAAGAGGTAATAATGTTGGTCTGTATTTCTTTTTGTGGCTTAAAATTTGCGAGGAAATAATCCACCTTATCCTCGAGTGTCTGCTTCTTGCTTAATATCTGAAGCATTTCCTCCAAGTTCATAAATTCCTTCAAATCACATCTGTTGTTTACGATTTGGGACATTCGTTTCTTAAAGCATTCCGGTATCGTACCCGGATTAAACCTGACTCCAAAACACCTGTCATACATTCCTATTCCAGAAATCCTACCGCTTAAAGTACTACCACAGACATAAACTCCCGCTGCATCACCTTTCCATAAAAACTCGATATCAACACACCCATCCGGAACTGAAATAATATCCTGTAATTTTGGATTGTATATTTCATAAAACTTGTTAAATATCTTACTGTCTACTATGACCTCTCTGTAACCGATATTTCGCTTCAAGCAGAAAGATTTATGATTCATGTAATCACTCCCTTTGGAAATATTTTTTATCCCGATTAAGTAAGCTTTAAAAAAGAAGATGGCAGTGCCGTTATAGTAACGTCTCTGCCATCTCCACCATATTACATTAATTTTATTAATCCGTCAAGCTTATTAATGCAGGTAATACGGGTGATTTGATTAATTATATTAAGTTTTGCTGTCAAAAAACCTTTGCTAATAATTGAGATACTTTTCCAGTTCCCATGGTGTAATCTTTTTCTTATATTCCTGTAACTCTTTTTTCTTAAGTTTAATAAAATGCTCAAACACATGCCTGCCGACAGCATCCTGTATCAGTTTATCTTCCTTAAGATAACCGATCGCTTCGCCTAGACTCTTTGGAAGATTATCGATACCCAGTTCTTGCCTTTCCTTTTTTTTCATTTTGAAGATATTACTAGATACCTGCTCCGGTGGT
>WSSedL1CaDRAFT_10001048_pt1 | contig 17459 bp, 14 predicted proteins | sample WetSurSL1Cattail_FD_9464 | JGI IMG/M metagenome (IMG submission 9464)
TCCGAAGGCACTGATACTTTGCAATCCTGCCAATCCGACAGGAAAGGTGTTTACTGAAGGGGAACTTGGGATCATCGCGGGTTTTGCGGAGAAATACGATACCTATGTCATAACGGATGAAGTTTATGAACATATCGTATACAAACCTTACAAGCATACCTATTTTGCCGCTCTACCCGGAATGTCCGAAAGAACTGTCTCCTGCAGTTCGCTATCCAAGACGTATTCCATCACAGGCTGGCGTTTGGGATATATCATTGCTTCACCGAAGATCATCGAAGGCGCGCGGAAAATACACGACTTTCTTACTGTGGGTGCCGCGGCACCATTGCAGGAAGCAGCTGTCACGGCTTTGAATTTCGATGGAAGCTACTATGATCAACTTGCCGCTTGTTATACAGAAAAGAAGGATTTATTTTTAAATGGTCTGAAGGAAATCGGACTGAAGTATTCGACACCACAGGGAGCTTACTATGTGATGGCGGATGTATCGCAGTTCGGGGTAAAAGACGACCACCATTTTGCAGAATGGATGGTCAGGAAAATTGGTGTAGCGGCTGTTCCAGGATCCAGCTTTTTCAGGGAAGATGTCAATGATTTTGTCCGGTTCCACTTTGCCAAGAAGAAGGAAACACTGACACAGGCACTTGAAAAGCTTTCAATGCTTCCAAGGATGGCCGGAGAATATAGAGCATAGGGAAATACCGGCCCTTTTTGCAAGTCCATAAAACAGGGAACTGGTCATTCAGTTGATCATTCAGTCCCTGTTTTTTTGTTGAGCTTTTTTATCTACATAAAATCTACACAACCCTTTGGTATTATAAATCCAAGAAATGCTGAGGAGGATTCAAATAATGGGTAATGTACGGAAGAATACCAGGAGTTCAAAACCTGTACGCGGTAAAGTATCAATGAGGCTGTATGCGGCAATTGCTGCGGTCATCGTTCTTATAGCAGGAATTCTGGTGATTAAAGGGCTTGCAGGTGGAAGCGGCGATACGGTCACTGCAGGCGGTGATCTTTTGATAAAGAAAAGCGAGATTAGTGAGACAGCCATATTTTATCCTTATCAAGCAGGCAGTACAAAGATGGAAGTGCTTGCTGTCAAAGCCAGTGATGGTACCATCAGAACAGCTTTCAACACCTGCCAGGTTTGCTATAACTCCGGTAAAGGTTATTACGAGCAGGAGGGGGACACTCTGGTCTGCCAGAATTGCGGCAACATATTCAAGCTGGATCAGGTGGAGAAAATCAAAGGCGGCTGTAATCCGGTGCCTATTCTCGAAGACAATAAGGCAGATGACGGATCAAATATAGTGATAGCAGGAGATTATCTGACGCAGAACAAGGATTTGTTTGGTAATTGGAAGAAGTAACCGACGGCCTATTCGGAGGGAAAACAATGGAACAGAGATTGCTGCGCAAGGTCCTTCAAATTGAGGGGATGACATGTACAAGCTGTGAAATGAGAATAGATAACAAGCTTAAGAAGCTGGATGGTATCATTGAGGCAAAGGCGATATACAGCAGCTCAAATGTATACGTTACTTACGATGTAAATATCATTCAGATAGACAAAATAATCGATGAGATAGAAAAGCTCGATTATACGGTTAAAAATAAAAACATTAACCAGGCACCCGGCAGCCGGGAAAACAACAGTAAAGAAAACAACAGTGATAGATTGTCAATCACTCAATTGCTTGGCATTGGAATCATTATTTTTGCCGCTTATGTAATCATAAACAACACCGTTGGGTTTAATTTCATCCCACAGGTAAATCAAAATATGGGCTATGGCATACTTTTTGCAATAGGTCTTATCACATCACTCCATTGCATCGCAATGTGCGGAGGAATCAACCTTTCACAATGTATCTCCTATAAATCCGGCGAGGGTGAGACGGACAGACTTGCCAAATTCAAACCCAGCCTGATGTACAATGCCGGAAGAGTTGTATCCTATACGATACTTGGCGGTATTACAGGAGCACTTGGCTCGGCTGTGAGCTTTTCAGGTGCGGCAAAAGGAGTAATCGCAATTTTATCCGGCGTTTTCATGGTGATCATGGGACTAAACATGCTGAACCTGTTCCCGTTGCTTCGCAGGCTGAATCCCAGGATGCCAGGGTTCTTCGGAAATAAAGCCCGCAATGATAATGGCAGGCACGGTCCGTTCTATGTAGGTCTTCTCAATGGACTGATGCCATGCGGACCGCTCCAGGCCATGCAGATATATGCGCTTGGTACGGGGAGTGCGCTTGCAGGAGCTGCGTCGATGCTTTTCTTCAGCCTTGGAACACTGCCGCTGATGTTTGGCTTTGGCGCCATAAGTTCATTATTAAGCGGTAAGTTTACACGAAAGATGATGAAGGTAAGCGCTGTACTTGTCATGGTTCTTGGCGTCATCATGCTTAACAGGGGTCTGAACCTTTCCGGGGTAAACCTGAGCGGCGCGGCATATGCATCATCGGTCCCGGAGAATGTGGCGAAAATAGAAGGCGGTTCACAGGTTCTCACGACAAAGCTGGAATCGGGCAGATACCCCGCTATTACCGTACAAAAGGGAGTTCCGGTCAAATGGACGATAACTGCGTCCGCAAGTGATATAAACGGGTGTAACGAAACACTGACGATACCGAAGTACGGCATCACGCAGAAACTTGTACCCGGTAACAACCAGATAGAATTCACTCCGGAGGAGGAAGGGGACATCCCTTATACTTGCTGGATGGGCATGATTAGCAGTAATATTAAGGTAATAGCGGATGTGACAAAGGTTTCGGACAGCGATACAACCCAATCAGGCACTTCAGCAGGCGGCGGGATTACCGGCGCAGGCGGCCCGGACGGTGCAGGCGGCTGCTGTGGTGCGACTCCTCCGCAATTTGCAGGTGGAAAGATACCAACTGATGATATTCAGGTGGCCAAAGTGGAAAACGGACAGCAGGAGATAACCGTTACCGTAAACAATAACGGTTATACCCCGGCAGCTTTTGTAGTACAGAAAGGGGTTCAGGTTAAAGTCAAATTCAATACGGAACAGTTAAACGGCTGCAATTCAACGGTCGTATTCCCTGAATTCAACGGCCGGCTTGATCTGTCAAGCCAGAAGGAGACCCCTTTGCTTCCGGCAGATAATGATTTTACATTCCAGTGTGGAATGAATATGCTTCATGGATACGTAAAAGTGGTAGATAATATAAATGACATCAATCTTGATAAAATAAAGAAGGAAATACAGGATTACAAGCCTGCAGACGGAAGTTCCGGCAGTGGAGGCTGTGGGATGATGGGCTGAAAGGAAATTGACAAACATGAGAGGAAACTGACAAACAGATGAAAGGCTGAATCGGATATATATCGACTATTTGAAAATGGAACAGCCCGGTTAAAGGGGTGTTCGGGTAAAGCCCGGACAATAGCTGCAATGGATGCTGTAAAAGGACAGTCAGTAAAAGAAGGATGTGATCACATGGTTCGGAAGGAATCTTTAAAAATATCGGGAATGTCCTGTGCGGCATGTGCTGCAAGGATTGAGAAGGGCCTGGGAAAATTGGAGGGCGTCAGCTCGGCGAATGTGAACTTTGCCATGGAGAAGGCTACGGTTGAGTTTGATGATACACAGGTCGGCCCGCAGAAGCTTGAGGAGGTTGTCAGTAAACTGGGCTATGGCATTATAAAAGAAAAGGAAAACGCCGGGAACAAGGCTGTGCTCAATATAACCGGCATGACCTGCGCAGCCTGCTCTGCAAGGATAGAGAAGAAGCTTGGCAGACTGGACGGCGTGAGCTCGGCCAATGTTAATCTGACGACAGAGAAGGCTACAGTGGAATACAATCCCGCTGAGATAAAAGTCTCTGAGATGATAAATGCAGTGAAAGCATTGGGCTATGGCGCAGATAGAGCTGAAGAGGTAACTGCGGACCGTGAGAAGGAGCAGAGGGAGAAGGAGATCAAAACGCTGAAAACGACACTGGCGAGTTCAATCATCCTGAGCTCGCCGCTCCTGCTGGCAATGATATTGTCCATACTCGGAATAGATGTGCCGTTTCTCCACAACGCATATTTTCAGCTGATCATTGCGACTCCGATACAGTTCGTGATCGGATCCAGGTTCTACAAGCATGCATATTACGCACTCAGATCAGGGAGCGCAAACATGGATGTCCTCATTTCAATGGGAACATCGGCGGCCTATTTCTTCAGCCTGTACAATGTATTTTTCGAACCGGCCAGGATGGGCGGAATGAAGGATCTGTACTTTGAAGCGGCTGCTGTAATTATTACGCTCATTTTGTTGGGCAAATACTTTGAGGCTGTCGCCAAAGGCAAGACCTCCGAGGCTATCAAGAAACTGATGGGGCTGCAGGCGAAAACGGCAAGAATTTTAAGAAACGGTATTGAAGAGGATATTCCAATTGAGGAGGTCGAGGTCGGAGATGTCGTTGTTGTGAGACCCGGTGAAAAGATACCGGTAGACGGAAAGGTTCTTGAGGGCGCTTCTTCAATCGATGAATCCATGCTGACAGGCGAAAGCCTGCCTGTGGAAAAGAAGCCCGGCGATCAGTGTATCGGTGCAACCATTAACAAATTTGGCACGTTCAGATTCGAGGCCACAAAGGTAGGCAAGGATACCGCATTATCTCAGATCGTTAAAATGGTGGAAGACGCACAGGGTTCCAAGGCGCCCATACAGAAAATCGCCGATAAGGTTTCAGGGATTTTTGTGCCGGTGGTGATCGGGATAGCATTGCTGACATTTCTAATCTGGCTGCTTGTGACGGGGGACTTCACGAAAGCGATCGTCAGCGCGGTAGCGGTATTGGTCATCGCATGTCCGTGCGCATTGGGCCTGGCTACGCCCACGGCAATCATGGTGGGCACAGGCAAAGGCGCGGAAAACGGCATCCTGATCAAAGGCGGCGAACACCTTGAAACTGCTTATAAGCTCAACGCAGTGGTGCTGGATAAAACAGGCACGATTACAAAGGGTCAGCCGGAAGTAACAGACATCATCGCCCTGGGCACGATGGACAGAAACGAGATTCTAAGACTGGCTGCGATATCCGAAAAGAGCTCTGAGCATCCGCTTGGTGTCGCTATATATGAGAATGGCAAAAAGGAATTCGGTACCCTGCGGGATCCGGAAAGCTTCGAAGCGATCCCGGGAAGAGGCATCAAGGCAGTAATAGAAAACAGGACTTACTATGTAGGGACACGAAAGCTGATGATCGAAAGGAATATGGATGTCGGTTCCATTGAGCATCTGCTGGTGAAGCTTGAGGACGATGGAAAAACCGCAATGCTGATGGCTGTTGACAATAAACTTGAAGCAATTGTTGCTGTTGCCGATACGCTGAAGGAGAATTCCAGGGAAGCGATCGAAGACCTTCAAAGCATGGGCATAGAAGTATATATGATCACAGGCGACAATAAGAGAACTGCAAATGCAATAGCGAAACAGGTGGGAATAACCAACGTTATGGCGGAAGTGCTGCCTGAAAATAAGGCGCAGGAGGTCGAAAAGCTCAAAAGCTCAGGCAAGGTGGTTGCGATGGTGGGTGATGGTATCAATGATGCTCCGGCGCTTGCAACGGCTGATATAGGCATGGCGATCGGAACCGGCACCGACGTGGCTATTGAGGCAGCCGACATTACGCTGATGAGAGGCGATCTTAGAACCATACCGGCCGCCATAAGGCTATCCAGAATAACGATGAGAAAAATCAAGCAGAACCTGTTCTGGGCGTTCTTCTACAATATCATTGGCATACCGTTTGCAGCACTGGGATTTCTGAATCCGATGATTGCAGGAGGAGCAATGGCTTTCAGCTCGGTGTCCGTGGTTTCAAACTCCCTGAGCCTGAAGAGGTTTAAGCCGACAGGCAGACGTGAGCAGGCGAAGTTGGAAGACTGGAAGGATCAAAAATGGATCAGGAACAAGGAATGACTTTATCAGGAAAGAATTTATACTGAGAGGGTGATTGGCGTGAAATACGGCTTGAGAACAAAATTGTCCATATCCTATATTTTTGTTGCTCTGGTTTGTGTTGCGCTGATCACTTTATTTTCAAATGCACTGCTGGAAAAACAATTTAAGGAATACACCATAAAAAATCAGGATAGTAAAGATAAAGCGATTGTTTCGCAAATAACCCAGCAATACATGATAAATGAAAAATGGCAGAGCAATGTAATAGAGAGCATTGGGGTCAACGCTCTTGAAAGCGGCATGATTGTGAAAGTCACAGATAAATCAGGCAGCATTGTCTGGGACGCTATGAAATATAACAACGGTTATTGTGAGCAAATGATTTCTCATATTTCACGTAATATGGCCGATCGCTATCCTGAATTAAAAGGAGGGTATGTATCGGTGGAATTTCCTGTGAAGAATGCGTTTGAAGAGGTAGGAAAGGTTCAGATAAGCTATTATGGACCTTACTTTTATAATGATAATGATCTGGCCTTCATAAATACACTGAATAAGCTGTTGCTCGGAGCTGGAATACTTTCCATGGCTTTCGCCCTGATTACTGGAATCATTATGGCAAAAAGGCTGAGCCTGCCTATTTCAAGGGTAATCAGAACTGCCGGGATGATTTCGAAGGGATATTATTCTGACAGGATTGCCGGGACGAGCAATACAAAGGAAATCATGCAGTTGACCAGTACAATAAACGATCTTGCAGATACCCTGCAAAATCAGGAGGTGCTCAGAAAGAGGCTGACAGCAGATGTCGCCCATGAACTGCGGACGCCTCTCGCTGCTCTGCAGGGCCACCTGGAAGCAATGATCGACGGTATTTGGAAAGCTGATCTGGAAAGGCTGAAGAGCTGTCATGATGAGGTCATACGGATAAATCGCATGGTAGGCGATCTTGAAAGACTTGCCCGGTTTGAGGGAGAGAATCTGAACCTTGATAAATCGGAATTTGATATCACCGACCGTATTAGGAGTATCATAAAGTCGAGTGAAATTGAATTTATCACTAAAGATATCACAGTTGATTTATACGGAGAAGCACAAAAAATTAACGCAGACAGTGATAAAATCAGCCAGGTCATTGTTAATTTGCTTTCGAATGCGCTGAAATATACCCCTGCAGGCGGTAAAACTGAAGTGAATGTTTCAGGCAGTGAACATAACGTTGATATCGTCATATCAGATAATGGCATGGGAATCCCTTCTGAGGACCTGCCTTATATTTTTGAACGTTTTTACCGTGCGGATAAATCAAGAAACAGATCCACCGGTGGGGCCGGGATAGGCTTAACCATATCAAAAGCGATAGTTGATGCTCATAAAGGTAATATTTCAGTTAAAAGCGAATTAAATAAAGGAACCGTATTTACAGTCTCCCTTCCACGGCATATGGGATGAACATCTCATCTTTTATGACATATTCTTTGTTTTTCGGCTATATTATTCCTGGCGCTCGGTGCACTATTGTAAAGAATAAGCATTTTATGTATAATGAGAACAAGCTGCAGGAGTAGCTTGCATCAGGTTTTACAGCCTGTTTGTCATCCTCGTCCGGCTTTCATTTGAGGCAAATGCATGTTTTTAATGATAAATCCACATCTCCATTGTGGCGGATTATGCAAAGGACATTTATGAGTAAGGTACTGATTGTCGATGATGAAGAGGTTATTCGCTTTTTAATTTCCGAGACTCTCGGGTTGAATAGTTATGAACTTTTTCAGGCAAGCGATGGTATTGAAGCCTTATCTGCTGCAGCTGAAGTCCGGCCTGATTTACTGATTCTTGATGCGATTATGCCTGAAATGCAGGGTATTGAAGTAGCAAGAACTTTATCTTCGAGTGAAAACAAGCCGATAATTATAATGTTGACTGCCAACACGGATGAAAATGATAGAATCACGGCACTGAGTTGTGGTGTCGATTATTTTATGAAGAAACCCTTCAGTCCGATTGAACTTTTGGAACTGGTAGAGGAAATATTGGGAGAGTGAGTAACGTACAATGAAAGATTGTGCTGCTTCTGTGTCTGTACTTGCCGCAGAACAGATCCCCTGTATGATTGCTTTTCTTGATATTGACGGGTTGATAAGGCATTCCAATTCGAGACTGCTGGAATTCTCGGGGTATCATTCCGATGAATTGCTTGGCAGATCTATAACCTTTTTTTATTCTGATGAGTCGTATTTTCAAAAAACCATAAATCTATGGACAGCACTGGAGACGGATAATAATAAATGGAGTGGAACGATCCTGTGTAAGAAAAAGGATCAGACGCAATTCAGTGCATTTGTAGAAGTATCGCGATGCAGTCTGGCTGAATCCGCTCAGGTGGAATTTATCGCCATATTTACTGATGTCTCCGAATTGACTTCCTGTGAAGAAAAGCTCAAAAGGGAACGCGACCGGGCACAGCTCTGTTTTGATATTGCAGGGGTATTCATGCTTATGCTCGATAGTGAAAATCGCATACAGCTTATCAACAGAAAGGGCTGCAGATTTCTGGGAATGGAAAGGGATCAAATCCTTGGGCTTAATTGGATCGATGATTTTCTGCCGGAAAGGGAGCAAGCAATGGCAGATGATTTGTTTCGTAAAATATTTAATGGGAAACGTGATGACACGGAGTATTTCCAAAACGTCGTACTTTGCGGGAAGGGTTCAATAGAAAGGGTTTTTATCTGGCACAGTTCTGTTCTGTCCGATCCGGAGGGGAATCTGACCTCTGTCCTGCTGTCTGGCGAGGACATTACTGAAATGAAGGAAACAGACCGGATGAAATCAGAACTGATGAGTATCGTAAGCCATGAAATCAGGACTCCGCTTGCCAGTATCAGAGGATTTTCGGAACTGATGCTGAAGAGGAAGCTTGATCCGGAAAAAAATCAAAGATATCTTGTGACAATAAGTAAGGAAGCTGACCGACTTTCAAAATTTGTGGATGATTTTCTTGATATTCAGCGCATTGAGAACAGCGGCAATGATATAGATCAGATTCTGAAGCAGGAAGTAATCGACATCGGCAGTATCCTGAATGAAGTCAAGGTCATATTCGAACCGAACAAGACCCATAAGCTTATCATTAGCAGGAACGATAAAGGATCTTATGTATTTGCCGATTACGACAAAATATTAAGGTTGATAACGAACCTTGTTTCAAATGCATATAAATATTCTCCAAAAACCGAGGCGGTCTATTTGAGTGCTGAGGTGACCGGTCCGAATATCCGGGTGACTGTAGTGGACAGAGGACTTGGGATACCTGAGGAAGCCATACCGCAGCTGTTTTCTAAATTCTACAGGGTGGATACCCTGCTTCACAGAAAGGTAACCGGAACCGGATTGGGACTGGCCATTTGCAAATCAATCGTGGAGGCCCATAAAGGGAAGATATGGGTGGAATCGAAGGTGAATGAGGGGAGCCGGTTTATTTTCGAGCTTCCAAAAGCGGACTGTCCCGGATAGAAAGGTCGTGTAAGTATTAATAAGGCAGAAATGATCGAATGTATCATGAAGCAGCAGAGGGAAACATACATAGCTAATTTGAAAGAAAATATCATGAGAATGAAAGAGCTTCTGAATGAATTTTCACTGAATTGCAGTACTCAAAAAATAGATGATTTCAGACGTTATTTCCATACGATGAGGGGTACTGCCCAGACTTTGCATATTAAGGGGCTGGGCATTATTGGCACGCGGTATGATATGAGATTGACCCGGATGGCTGAAAGGGATGCGGAAGAAGAAGAATATATAAAAGTTCTGGAGGAAGGGTTTAGTGCGGTCAAGCAGGAGTTGGACAGGTATGACGGGAATCAGGAGGAGTTGGACAGGGCAGCAGTGAAGGGGGAAGATTCCAGTGGGGCGGGCTCAGTTTATGGAAGCGCAATACCGGACGTTCCGGAAAGTGAACCTGCTGAGAGCATTCTCATGCTGGATGATGACCAGCCATTTTTGGAGATCGTTAAAAGGGCTCTTGAGAAAGATGGATTAAATGTTTATATCACTTCCGAATATGAAGAAGCCGAAAGAATATTGATGGAAGTACCTGTGGGTTTGTTTCTTGTCGATCTGTACATGCCGGGTGTCAACGGCTTTGAAGCGCTGGACCGTATAAGGACACAAGGGATTCTGACACCGGCGGTGGTCTGCTCGGGCGACGGTACGGCAATGACCAGGGAAAAGGCTTTAAAAGCAGGCGCACTGGACATTATTGTTAAACCGATCAATACGAATGAAATTGCTGCACTGATACGATACATCCTGAAGAGAATCAGCAGGTATTAATCAGAAACAGTTAATTACTTAAAAGGAGTCTTGACAGCATATTTGCAATAACATATACTTTTAATTGCAAAAATCTAAAGTACTCATGCAACTGGCGGATAAATTGAACGAACAATAGGAAGCATGAGGAGAAGAAAGTTATCGACCGCCTGGGTAAAGCATATTTCCCGGGGCGGTTTTTGCTGTTTTTTGAGCATAATGTAATAATAACAGGAGGGTGTATATGAAAACTTTTGAATTGAAGTATGGATGCAATCCACATCAGAAACCTGCGGAAATAAGTGCTATCACCGGCAGTCTGCCGTTTGAAGTCTTGAATGGCAACCCGGGATATATTAATTTTATGGATGCGGTGAATTCATGGCAGCTTGTCAGGGAATTGAAAGCGGCCATGAACATGCCGGCGGCAGCTTCCTTCAAACATGTGAGCCCGGCGGGGGCGGCCATTGGCATCCCGCTGACGGAGGAACTGAAAAAGGCATATCTGATTGAGGATATTGAGCTTTCACCAATTGCAGCTGCATATGCACGTGCGAGAGGTGCGGATAGAATGTCGTCCTTCGGTGATTGGGCAGCACTCAGTGATATTGTGGACAAGCCAACGGCACAGATTCTGAAGAAGGAAGTATCCGACGGTGTCATTGCACCCGGTTATACGGATGAAGCGCTGGGAATCCTCAAACAGAAAAAAGGCGGTAAATACAATATCATTAAAATCGATCCGGCTTATGAAGCAGGGGAGATCGAGAGAAGGTCCATCTTCGGTATTGAGTTCATTCAGAAGAAAAACAGCTTCATCCCTACCTTTGAGGACCTGAAGAATATCGTGACGGAGAACAGGGAACTGACTGAAGAGGTTAAAAGGGATATGATCCTTGCAATGCTCACTTTAAAATATACACAGTCGAATTCAGTCTGCTATACGGCAGGTGGACAGGTGATCGGCTGCGGAGCAGGACAGCAGTCCAGGATACACTGTACCAGGCTTGCAGGGGACAAGGCGGATATATGGTACTTGAAGCAGCATCCGAAGGTTTTAAACATGAAATTCAAACAGGGCATTGGAAGACCTGAAAAGGACAATGCAAGGGATCTGTTTGTAAGGCAGGATACCACGGATTTTGAACTGGGCCTGCTTGATGAGTTCCTCGAAGAGGTGCCGGAAAGATTCACGGCAAAGGAGAGGGAGGATTGGCTGAAGGGGCTGAGGGGCGTTACACTCGGGTCGGATGCTTTCTTCCCATTCAGGGACAATATCGATCGTGCTTACAAGAGCGGTGTAAAATATATTGTGCAGCCGGGTGGATCAGTTCGTGAGGATTCCGTGATCGGAGCCTGCAATCAGTATGGCATGGTAATGTGCCTGACCGGAGTCAGACTTTTTCACCATTAGTGAACTCGTTCAGCTATAAGTGAAATAGCAGCTTTATCACCTATAGGTGAACGTTGGGGGTTCAGGCGGAGACGCTGCTCCACAGGAGGTTTGAAAGTGGAACTTACACTTATATTTGGAAGAAGAACTCCCGCTTATAGAAGTGGGAGTCTTGCAAATTAATCAAAGGAGCTTGATTTTATGCAGAACTCATATTTGAAAGAGAATTATTCCAGGCTGAAAAACAATACCTATCCTGGCAGAGGAATTATTATAGGGTTGACCCCCGACTCAAAAAAACTGGTTCAGGTCTATTGGATCATGGGCAGAAGTGAAAACAGCAGAAACAGGATATTTGAAGAGGATAACGGATTCATCAGGACAAGGGCATTTGATGAAAGTAAAATGACGGACCCATCCTTGATCATATATTATCCTGCAAAGCAGCTGAACGGCAGACATATCGTCACAAACGGAGACCAGACGGATACGATATTCGAGATGCTTAAAAAGAGCGGAAGCTTTGAGGACGCACTTGATACACGATATTATGAACCGGACGGACCGAATTTCACACCGAGGATATCAGGAATCATTGGCTTGGGCAGTGACCGATACGCGTATAAGCTTTCTATTGTAAAAGCCTATAGAAATACTGAAGCTTCGTGCCTGCGCCAGTATTTCAATTACGAAAAGGGTATCCAGGGAGTCGGACATTGCATCCACACGTATTCAAACGATGGAAACCCACTCCCCTCCTTCATTGGTGACCCATATGAACTTGAATTGTTTGATGATATTGATAAAACGATTCACTATTACTGGAGTGCATTGAATGAAGACAACAGGGTTTCCATATTGGCAAGGTTTGTAAATATGGAAGACGGAAGCTTCGATACCAGAATTATAAACAGAAATAATTTGAAATGACAGCTGTGCCGTCTGCACCATATCGCAGCTAAGCTGCAAGCCCCCGAAACGTGAAAATCGCTGCGATGGGCTTACACTCCTGCATTTGTCTTCTTGCGGCGTCCCCGGTAAAAAAGAAAATAACCTGAAACAACTTAGCTTTCAGGTTCATTTTCCTGTACTTCGTATAAATTATAGGTAATCATCTTTGATGCTCTTCTTGGGTTTGAAGCCTTAACGGACGGCTTGGCGTCATCCGTAATTTTCACAGCTGCCTTGGCCCTGGTAGATTTTCTAGCGGGCACTGGTTTTGCATTTCCCTTGAGCGAGCAGTTCTTGTTGGAACAGCGGCTGTCTATAACTAATGAGCCGCATTCACAAAATTCCGCCAATAAAATCACTCCTTCTTATTATTTGGCATCGGTTTCTGTTAAAAGTGTTTAATCCATAGTATAACATAAACACATAGAAAAAATTAATAAATTATGAATTTTTAATTATTATATTCAAATACAGAAATTTATTATATAATCTATAATGAATATGTAGTATTAACCTGCTAAAAAATACATATGCAGGAGAGCGCAATGTTTAAAAAGAAGATACTTATTATTGATGACACAGAACTAATGGTCAAGCTTATTACCGATATTTTGAATGATAAGGGCTATATGGTTGTGTCCGCGCATAATGGAATTGACGGTATTAAAATGGTTGCCGCCGAAAAGCCAGACCTTGTGCTGCTGGATATTGTAATGCCCGGGCTTGACGGATTTGAAGTATGTAAACTGCTCAGAGATGATGAGAGTAATAACCTGATGCCGATTATCATACTTACGGCCCAGGGCAATGAGGATGATAAGCTGACCGGTCTTGAACTCGGTGCGGATGACTATATTACAAAACCGTTCAATCCACGGGAATTGATCAGCAGAGTCCATAATACACTGCTCAGGATCGACAGAAACAGATGGGCGAATCCATTGACCGGCCTTCCGGGAAATATAGAGATCCAGTCGGAAATAAATCAGAGGATAGCTCAAAATCTGAAATTTGCAGTGTTATATCTGGATGTGGACAATTTCAAATCCTACAATGATGCTTATGGCTTTGCGCGCGGTGACCGTGCAATTAAAATGATAGCAGACATACTTGCAGATATGGTGCATACTTTCGGTGCACCAGGTGACTTTATCGGACATATAGGAGGAGATGATTATGTAGTGATCACCACTCCGGATTACGCCGACGTTCTATGTGAAATCATCATAAAGGAGTTTGGCGAAAAGATTCCGGAGCTTTACTCCAAGGAGGATAAGGAAGCGGGCTTCATATATACCACCAACAGAAGGGGTTATATGACAAAGTATCCCATTATGACGTTGTCTATCGCAGTTGTGACCAATGAACACAAAGAATTGCTCAATCATATACATGTCAGTGAAATTGCAGCAGAGTTGAAAAAGAGGGCTAAATCCATTCAAGGCAGTGTTTATCTGAAAGACAGGCGAACACAGTAATTATAGGAGAATCTTATGAAAAGCAACTACATCAGGAACGGCGCCAAGGTTTTATTTAACTATGCGATGTCTTTGATCGTCTTTATTATTTTTTTATATGTATTTCTAAGTATAACAAAGGATAACTTCGGTAAATATCTTCCCTTGTACAGTATTTTGATATTTTTGTTCATGTTCCTAATCGTCTACTCTGATATGGAAATGTTGGGAATCAAGGAGAAAAAGCCGCAGAACAATATGAATCCATATCCCCTGAAGGGTTTGGTATATGGACTGATAGGTACCGCACCCATTGCGTTGATGATCGGGGTTGCTGCACTTATCAATTTAGGGGATCTTGAACGGATCAAACACCTTGCAATAAATTGCTTATTGGGACCGATGTACTTTTTCATCAAATGGCTCGATGAATCCCCTGTTGGCTATGCGGCTGGATTGTTGCTGCTTCCGTTGATTGCCATGCTCGGTTATCTTGCCGGACATTACGGGTTCAATATTACGGGTAAATTAAAAAAGAAAAAGGTCCTGGCAGGAAAAGGCTTTACCAAGAGTCCATGGAATCCGTCAAATGTTCCTGCAAAGAAGACAGGCAAAAAGAAGAGCGGAACGAAAAAAACTTCCGGAGGGAATTAACTTGATCAGATATTCCGAAATATTTTTTGAAAGCTACAATATGGCTGTTGAAGCAGCATATGAGGCGTATTTGAAAATAGTCGGCGGTGAGTTGCCAAAAGTGGATTGCGGTGCTCAAAACGAGATCAGGCTGTATCTGGATTTTGAATACGAAAAGTGGTTAAATACGGCTATTGAGAAGCTTGACGGTAAAACACCCGTAGAGTATATGGAATCTGTTGACGGCCTGGATAACATGATGGTAATGTTCAATCAAGGCGCAGTCATTTGTGATGACGTTCTGCCTGAAATATATTTACAAAAACTCAAAAGCTATGGTGAAAATGCTGTTGACGCATTAATCAAGCTGGCTGTTCACAGTGATATCTGTAAAAATGACGACTCCTTGTTCTCGCCCCTTATGGCTGTAAAGGTGCTTGGAAATTGGAAGGTTCAAAGAGCTGCAATACCGCTGATCAAGTCTCTTGATACAGAAGGAGAAATGTTCGACCTGATGTTTGAAACTGTAAAGGAAGCGCTTGCAGACATTGGTTCTCCAGCTCTTGATGATATTGCCGAGGCGCTTGAATCGGGAAAGCATACACAAACGGCTGGAGAGTATCTTCTAATGGCATTTACCGGGATCGGCAAAAATAACAGATCAGATAAAGTATATGCTCAAATAAAGAAGGCTTTTGTGGAAATGCCTGAAAAGCTCATCGCTGCAAGCTGTCTGGGTGATTATGGCGACGGCCGCGCAATACCTCTGCTGAGGGGATATATCGATAAGAACGGCCAATCTCTGGACCGGGAAACCTTTTACGAAATTCTTTCTGCTATCAAAAAACTTGGCGGCAATATAACAGACCTCAAATTCCAAAATTATTAATAACGAGGCAAAAGATGTCCCCCTGCCCCTGATGCATGTGCGAGCAGCAAACTTAGCTTGCGGCCAGCCTCGTTGAAACGCAGCAGAGGTAAGAAAATTTTTCTGCAATCGAAAAATTTTCTTTTGAATCGATGCGTTATAACGATAACGGTTGTACAATCGAAAGTGCTTGTAATATGTCCAACCCTTCTGTGAATATCTTATAATGATTCATGCCATTTGCACAGCAAATCCGGCCAAAATCAAAGGGGCGCGATGCCCATGAGATTTTATTTCATGCAGGGGGACGGGATAGAATGATAATCGTAATGAAAAAGTCCAATGTTATTCTGATAGGTCTTATTTTTGCTTTACTTCTAGCCATTTACAGCTTGAATATGAATATTGATACACAGGCTTCGGCCACCGGAACTGAGATCCCAAAGACGGTTGTCATTGATGCCGGCCATGGGGGAGAAGATCCTGGAAAGGTAAGCGGCTACAGTGATTTGAAGGAAAAGGATCTGAATCTTAAAATTGCTCAGAAGGTCAGGCAATTGCTTGAAAGTGACGGCTACAAGGTCATTATGACACGTGAGGAAGATAAACTTGTTTACACGGAAGGTACCACCAACATATATGAAAAAAGAAAACAGGATCTTGCAAGAAGAAAAGGAATCATGGATAACAGCGGAGCGCTTATTGTAGTCAGCATCCATCTGAACAGCTTCCCGGAAACGAAATATTTCGGCGCGCAGACCTTTTACCCTCCCAATTCACCTGATAGCCTGAAGCTTGCAAACAGTATTCAGAACTCACTGAAGGGGAAGCTGAATAATGAGAACAAGCGACAACCCCAGGAAAAGAAGGACCCAATCGTCATTCTCACCGATTTGAAAACACCAACCACGATCGTAGAATGCGGCTTTCTCTCGAATGCGGCAGAGGAAAGCAAGCTGAGAACCGATGAATATCAATTAAAAGTTGCCGATGCGATTAAGGGCGGAATAGACGATTACTTCAAATGAAATGCACTTCTTGGCAACGGATGAATTATTTACCGTATGCAAAGCACTCCTTGTTATTATATAATGGTAACAACATTATGTAAACTAAAAGGAGTGCTTTTAATGAGACTAAAAATACTGTCAGTACTTGTTATTAGCTTGTTTATCTTTACATATATGACCGTATTCCCCTGAGCGGGATTCAACCATCCGGTCAGGGGTTATCCTGCATCCTTTTTCACTCAACGACGATTTCTTCAATCTGCCCTGTAAATGCTGACCACTCCTCGTACAGTTTTTCCAGGCGGGTTTCCAGTTCCAACTGCTCGCTGTGCAGAGCCGACAGTAACAAATGGTCGCTCTGCACAGCTTCGCTGGACATTTCAGCAGCAATGGCAGCAAGTCTTGCTTCAACAGTGCCGATATCCTCTTCACAGGTGGAAATAAGCCTTTCCAGCCTGCGCCTCTTTGCCCGCTCTTCCTTGATGTCAAGCCGCTCCTGCTTGGAAGCAGACAGAGGCTGGCCGTTTCCATCCGCATCGCCTTCACTCGTCTTTCTTCGATGCTCAAGATAATACTGGTACTCGCCGCGATAATCTTCAAGGCCGCTATTGGTCATTTCAAGGACTCTTGAGGCAAGCTTCCTGATAAAGTAGCGGTCATGCGAGACTGCGATCAAAGTGCCGTCAAAGGCCTGCAGCGCTTCCTCAAGCCCCTCTCTCGAATTGGCATCCAGGTGGTTGGTGGGCTCGTCCAGCAGCAAAAGATTGGAACCGGACAACATCAGCTTCGTCAGCGCGACCCTGCTCTTCTCGCCGCCGCTGAGAACGCCGATCGTCTTAAATACATCCTCGCCGGTAAATAAAAATTGTGCAAGAGCGTTACGTATCTGGGTATG
>WSSedL1CaDRAFT_10001049_pt1 | contig 17439 bp, 10 predicted proteins | sample WetSurSL1Cattail_FD_9464 | JGI IMG/M metagenome (IMG submission 9464)
ACTGCAAAGAAAATAAGAGGATAGTTGCAAAAATCTTGCATGTTGAAAAACTAAATGTGATTATATTGAATTTACATATAATGAGTTAGTCGTTTTTCAGCAGACTCTAAGTACGAGACCAATTGACACAAAAAAGTCTGATTTGGGGTTAAACCAAATCAGACTTTTTTGTTTTTTTGAAATTGAGATTGTAATCTCCGGACAGATTGACTGTACAGATTGAACTTTTATTGTGTAAAATAGTATTTATTATTCGTCTAGTTCTCAGATAAAGCATATATTTGCATTTAGTTATTGCAAATTTAACCACTGAATTTAATTAGTCGTATGTCTGATAACGATAAGTTCACCGATAGCGAAATCTGGTTTGAAAAGAATAAAGATTTCTTTCCCCACGGATTCAGAGAAAATCTGGAAATGAACACCGATACACTTTCATTTTATGCTCGTACCTACGAGAATACAATGGAAGAATTGTGTCCTCAGCTTCGTAATCTGATGATGAGACAGTTTCCGGTTCTAAAGACAGACACCCGTCCGCTGGTACTACAAGCCATCAGTAAGCTGATCGAAAACTCGGGCTGCTTTATACTTTTCAAATTATACAGTCTGATGCAGGATCAAAAAAACGGGATTGATTTGCGTAAGAAATATCCTAATTTTAATGATTTACTGGATTTGCACGTCCGTCCGCATAAACCACGCTCCATTGATATTTCCTTTTACGATTTCGTTCCATTACTACCTACCGAAAGAAAAAAAGAACTGGTTGATGAATTAAACAGAATAGAACTCCGGAATATAAAGCGAAATGAAAGGCGTAAATTTTATTTTTTTGATTTGATTCAGAAATGCATTTTTAAATATTATCCGGAAATACAGGATCTTGATGCAGACGGGTGGAGTGTATACGCTATTTATGTTGGTATGGAATATGAAGGCTATCGCGATGAATGCATTCGTATCGGAAAATTTATCAAAAGAGAACTAACGGAAGAAAGCTTCAGTACCCGTCTATCCAAATAACCTGATATACAATCCAAATTTGCGTCAGTTGCATACTTTAATACAGCTCGTTTATACAGCCTGTTTCTATTCAGTTATTTCAAAAACCCAACAATACTTTTCCTGAACGAATCTAATGCCTGAATATGCAATATGTCCCACACCGGGTAATTCTACCAAAATACTTCCTTTAATTTGTTGATGAACCTGCTTACCCAGTTTCTGATATTGTCCGTGTTCAGCAATAAGTTCTTTGGTCAGTCGACCTTTGCCTACAATGGTTCGGTCAGAAGTGCCTATAATCAACAATTTTATGTTCTTAAATTTATAACATACAGGTTGTTGTAGATCATTTGATAAGTAAGAGCATTCGCCTAGGCCGTTTCGGCAAGTGCTCCGGCCTGTTCTTTTATCAACCATTCATATTCCGGTTTCCATTCCTGGTAATAGGTTTGCTGATATTTTTTATACGAATTGTAGCTTGCCGAAAGTTCCTGCCTGTACAAAGTGCTATAATGCGGTAAAATTAGCTCTTTTTTCTTATTTACAGGCCGGTTCAGCTTTTTATCTAATCAATAATAATTAGTGACAGGTTTATTAGACTTCTGTAATGTTCTCAACTCCAGATTTTCATTAATCATTCATCAATTAATTAATTAATGATATGTTTATTGTAGGCCCTATTCAAACGGTTTTGTAACTCCTAACTATTCACTGGTAACTAATCAGCTTAAAGAATTTTCTCATAACAATTAAATACTCCCTTTCTGAATATAACGGTTCCTACATTCTCATAACCCCGCTTTTCGTAGAGCTTTAAAGCAGCTTTGTTTTGCAAAAAAGCATCTAACCGAATAGAAAAATATCCATTACCGCGGGCATACTCTTCCGCAAAGTTCATCAATGCTCCGGCAATACCTTGTCCTTGGCAACAGGCACCAACCGATAAGCGATGTATAATCAAATGCTTTCCACGCTCATCTTTCCATTTCAATGCATCATACTCCGGCGAATAATCCTCGTTTAAAACAAGATAAGCCTTTAATTTCTCCTGCTGAAAAAAACCATAAGCCTGTCGACTGTCGATGTCCTGCTTTATAATCTCACTGTCGGGATATAGCTCATCCCACTGCTCTATATATTCGGCAGTCATTTTGGCTATGACACTTTTTAAAATCAGCAATACGTCGGATAAATGTTCCGGTAATAGTTGTTTAATCATACATTCTGTGGTAAGTTATGTGCTGCGCTTATGGCTATTTGTTGTATTCTTTTTGTTTATGTACAAACCTTATTGCCAATAAACAGCAGCCTTTTTTATTTTTTCCATCCAAAAATACAAAACCTTTATAAGCACTGCAACTTTTTTCTGTTTTACTTACTATGAGACCTTTATTTTGAAATATCAAGGTACTATTTTAAACAAATATAACAATAAAATTAATAACTTCTTTGTCTGTTTTAATGTGTTGCCAATTATCTAAATAGTTCGATAAGCAGATTCATAAAAAACAGATAGGACAATCATTTTTAAATAAAATGATTTAAAAGTTAATAACTAAATAATTTATAAGCACTATTGGAAATTCAAAAGTTTTGACAGATTTTTCTTCCGGTGAGTATACCGATTTGGAACTGAGCTATAAAGCCAGCAACATTTCGACGAATAAGACAGGAAATGCAAAGTTTCCGCCGCCGGTAGAGAAATTGGATGCTATGAATGTGGCTAATACTGCGTTTAGTGCTTCGTTGGATAAGATAGAGAATGGTACGAAAGAAGACACGGTGATTAAAAAAGGCAATCGTGCTTCATTGGAAAAGGGCTTCAAAGTTTTAGCTTCGTATATACAGGTAACCAGTGATGGTGACGAAGCTATTTTTTTAGGTAGTGGATTTGATGTAAACAGTAAACATGAACCTATTGGAAAACTCCCTAAACCGGAAGGATTTGGAGTAAAAGTGGATGTTGCTCCTGGTACAGTAATCGTGTTTTACAACGTTATTCCGGGTGCAGGTTTTTATGAAATAGAGTATTTTGAAGTAACAGCTGATGGAGTACGAAAATGGATTAAACTTACGTCTACTAAACGTAAGCTGGAGATTGCCGGGACTGATAAGTGGTAAACAATATGTTTTCCGCATGGCAGGAGCAGGGAGTAATCCGGCACGGATGTGGAGTGATGAGATAATCACCTTTGTGATCTGATAGAATGATTGTCCTACTGTTTGAGTGAAACGAACCGTCCGAGTTGCAAAACCGGGCGTTTTTTGTTGTTTTTTAGCTACTTTTGAACCGGAGAAACTCGTTGCAGGAGGGATTCATTTTTCAATGCTTAGGTCTTCAGCCTATGCAAAACCAACATTACCCCTTCGGGGCTTGCTAGTTTTGGACTTTGAATTACGCCACCTTTATCTCATCATAAATGGGTATTTGCCTATATCTTTTAAAGCAATGGCTGTACCGCGTGCCACAGCAAGCAAGGGATCTTCAGCAATATGGAACGGAATATTCAGCTTATCTGTCAGTCGTTTATCCAATCCACGAAGTAACGCACCACCGCCTGCCAGATAAATACCGGTTTTTACAATATCGCTATACAGTTCGGGAGGTGTTTGTTCCATAGCACTTAGCACGGCAGATTCAATTTTAGAAATTGATTTTTCCAGACAATGGGCAATTTCTTGATAGGAGACACGCACTTCCATAGGCAAAGCAGTCATTCTGTTTGGCCCATAAACTAAATAATCTTCGGGAGGATTTTCAAGTTCAGTCAGGGCGGCACCTACATGAATTTTAATCATTTCGGCAGTATATTCGCCCACTTTAATATTGTGCATGCGTCCCATAAATTCAATAATATCGTCGGTCAAATCATCGCCGGCCATACGGATAGATTTATTGGAAACAATTCCGCCCAACGAAATCACGGCAATCTCGGTTGAACCACCTCCTATATCAACAATCATACATCCGTTGGGAGCTGTTACGTCGAGACCTATTCCGATAGCCGCAGCCATTGGTTCATAAATCAGGTAAATCTCCCGGGCGCCGGCATGTTCCATCGAATCACGTACTGCACGAATTTCGACTTCCGTGCTTCCCGAAGGAATGCATACTACTATTTTCAATGTGGGAGAGAACAAACGTTGTCTTGAAGGAACCATTTTAATCATACTACGTATCATTAGTTCGCAAGCGGAAAAATCAGCAATTACTCCGCTACGTAGTGGTCGTACCGTGCGCACCCGTTCATTTTCTTTGCCCCGCATCAGAAGCGCTTTTTTACCGGTAGCAATAAGTTTATCCGTACGACTATCCAACGCAACCACAGAGGGCTCGTTGACCACAATTTTATCATCGTAAATTATGATGGTATTAGCCGTACCTAAGTCCATGGCTATATCTTGATTGAAAGAAAAAAATCCCATTTTATAGTAATTAATCCTTGTTTAATTTTTTGTTTTGAGCTTGTACAAAGTTAGAACTTAAATTTCAATAACTCCTGAATTTTCGGAAGTTCTTTGTTGCTTATTTTCAGATGCCTGAGTAAGTGGATATAAATAGTTAGTCAAATATAATGCCGTATAATTATATATAAAAGAAAATGAGGATAGAATACGACATTAAAATGTTTCTATAACTTCTATAATGGCTTATTATGATTTTAGGAACGGTGCTAGTGCGAAGCATTACCCTTTATTCCGATAGATCCGAAAGAGGGCGGATTACTTTTTCGTCAGTGGGGATATAAAAAAGAGGATACCTTTGCGGGGTATCCTCTCTTTATTGATAAACAGGCTTTTTCAAACTTTTTAAACTTCGAAAAAGTCAGTAGTACATATTAGTATTGTTGCTCAGCCATACGTTTGTAACCGTCATAACGCCATTTAGCATTTTTCTGAGCAGCCAGGAATAACTCTTTAGCTTCGGTAGGGAATTGTTTCAATACAGAGTTATAACGAACTTCGCCCATCAGGAAGTCTTGGAATTTATCCCATTGTGGTTCTTTCGAATCCAGAGTCATTGGGTTCTTTCCTTCTTCGGCCAAAGCAGGGTTATAACGATATAAATGCCAGTATCCGCATTCAACAGCACGTTGTTGTTCGTCCTGAGCTTTGCCCATTCCGGCTTTAATACCGTGACTGATACATGGGGAGTAAGCAATTATGATAGATGGTCCGTCATACGCTTCAGCTTCACGAAGAGCTTTCAGAGTCTGAGCCTGGTTAGCACCCATAGCTACTTGAGCTACATATACATAACCATAAGTAGCAGCCATCATACCCAGGTCTTTTTTACGAACCCGTTTACCTGAAGCAGCAAACTTGGCAATAGCACCTACCGGAGTAGCTTTTGAAGATTGTCCACCTGTATTTGAATAAATTTCGGTATCCAATACCAGAATATTTACGTTTTTACCTGAAGCCAAAACGTGATCCAATCCACCATAACCGATATCATAAGCCCAACCGTCGCCACCAATGATCCATTGCGATTTTTTTACAATGTATTGAGACATTTCGGCAATTCTTTTAGCCAACGGACTGTCAATAGCTTTTACCAATGGAGTAATTTTTCTTTCGAGAACCATAGTTTCGTCAGAGATTTCACGTTTTTCAATCCATTCGGTAAACAAAGCTTTCAATTCGTCTGAGAAGCTTGCATCGGTTTGTGCATCGGTAAATAAACGAACCAAACGGTCGCGCATATTATCGTTGGCAAACACCATACCCAAACCAAATTCGGCATTATCTTCGAACAAAGAGTTAGCCCATGCTGGTCCGCGACCTTCGTCGTTGGTAGTATATGGAGTAGAAGGAGCAGAGTTAGAGTAGATAGAGCTACATCCTGTTGCGTTAGCTACTAATTGATGATCGCCAAATAGTTGAGTGACTAATTTTACATACGGAGTTTCACCACAACCTGAACAAGCACCCGAGAATTCGAACAATGGAGTAGCTAACTGTGAGTTTTTCACGTTAGATTTTATATCCACTAAGTGTTGTTTTGATTTCACGTTGTCAACACAATATTCCCAGTTTTTCTGATTGTCATATTGAGTTTCGATTGGAACCAATGACAAAGCTTTGTTTCCTTTGTTACCCGGACAAACATCCACACAGTTGTTACAACCCATACAGTCGAGCACGTCAACCTGAATACGGAATGTTGTATCGGCAAATTGTTTACCGTTAGTTTTCAGCATGTCGAACTTCGGAGCATTTTCCTGTTCTTTCAAATCAAGAATGAATGGACGAATGGCAGCGTGAGGACAAACATAAGCACACTGATTACATTGAATACAGTTTGATGAATTCCAAACCGGTACATGCGATGCAACTCCACGTTTTTCGTATTTAGATGTTCCCTGATCCCAGGTTCCGTCTTCGCGACCTTTGAACGCTGATACCGGAAGATCATCACCAGCCTGAGCATTGATAGGACGAACGATATCATTGATAAATGCCGGAACAATATCGGTAAGTGCTTCGTTGGCGTCTACCAGATTAGCCCATTCAGGAAGTACTTCTACTTTCGAATATTCACCACCGCGGTCAACAGCTGCATAGTTTTTCTTTACAACATCTTCACCTTTTTTACCGTATGACTTGTTGATCGCATATTTCATTTTTTCAACAGCTAGTTCGTAAGGAACTACGTTGGTGATTTTGAAGAATGCCGATTGAAGAATGGTGTTGGTACGATTTCCCAATCCGATTTCTTCTGCAATATTAGTTGCATTGATAACGTACAAGCTGATATTGTTTTTAGCTAGGTATTTTTTTACTTTAATAGGCAGATTCTTTTGAACCTCTTCCGGATTCCAGATGGTGTTCAACAAGAATGTTCCGTTTTTCTTCAAACCTTTGGTTACATCATACAACTTTAGGTAAGCCTGTACATGACAAGCTACAAAGTCGGGAGTAGTTACCAAATAAGTAGAACGGATAGGAGTTTCACCGAAACGTAAGTGTGAACAAGTGAAACCACCTGATTTCTTAGAGTCGTAGGCAAAATAAGCCTGACAGTATTTATCGGTGTTGTCACCAATAATTTTGATTGAGTTTTTGTTAGCACCTACAGTACCGTCGGCACCTAAACCATAAAATTTAGCTTCGATAGTACCTGCACCACCCAATGCAATTTCTTCTTTTAATGGAAGAGATGTAAAGGTAACGTCATCAACAATACCTACGGTAAAATGATTGCGTGGTTCGGGTAAAGCCAGATTTTCGTAAACGGCAATCACCTGAGCAGGAGTAAAGTCTTTAGAAGACAAGCCGTAACGTCCACCAACAACCAAAGGTTGATTAGCTTGTCCGTACAGTACGTCTTTTACATCTAAATACAATGGTTCTCCACCTGCACCCGGTTCTTTAGTACGATCTAATACGCAAACACGTTTTGCAGTTTTAGGCAATGCAGCTAAGAAATGTTTAGCTGAGAACGGACGATATAAGTGAACGGAAATCAAACCGATTTTTTCGCCCTGAGCAGTCAGGTAGTCGATACCTTCTTTGATAGCTTCGGTAGATGAACCCATGGCAATAACCACACGATCAGCATCCGGTGCACCGTAATAATCGAACAAACCATGTTTACGTCCGGTAATTTCACCCAATTTATTCAGATAGTCTTCCACTACATCAGGAATAGCATCGTAAAAAGGATTTGAAGCTTCGCGGGCCTGGAAGTATACGTCCGGGTTTTGAGCAGTACCACGTGCAACAGGATGTTCGGGGCTTAAAGCACGATTGCGGAATTCAAGCAATGCTTTTTGATCGAGCAATGGAACCAAATCCTCTGCATCAAGTTGTTCTATTTTTTGTATTTCGTGTGAAGTACGGAAACCATCGAAGAAATGTACGAAAGGAACACGGGTTTTGATAGACGCAAGATGCGCTACTGCAGCCATATCCATAACTTCCTGTACAGAACCGGTGGCAAACATAGCGCAACCTACCTGGCGAACAGCCATTACATCCTGGTGATCACCAAAGATGGAAAGAGCGTGTGAAGCCAAAGCACGAGCCGATACATGATAAACACCTGGTAATAATTCACCGGCTACTTTATACATGTTTGGAACCATAAGTAATAAACCTTGTGAGGCAGTATAGGTAGTAGTTAACGCTCCGGCCTGTAGAGATCCGTGCATGGCAGCAGCAGCTCCGGCTTCGGATTGCATTTCCTGTACTTGTACTATATCACCGAAAATGTTTTTGCGGCCGGTTGATGCCCAGTCGTCCACATATTCAGCCATCGTTGTAGATGGTGTGATTGGGTAAATTGCAGCTACTTCAGTGAACATATAGGATATATGAGCAGCAGCTTGATTACCATCACAGGTTAAAAATTTTTTAGATTTAGCCATTTTGTTAGTAATTTATTGATAATTAATTTATTTGTTTGTTTTCAGCCTCCAAACATCCTAAAGAGGATTTAAAGAGGTATGCTTTCTTTTATTTTTTTATTCGGAGTTTCTAAAGTCTCCCTAACGGAAAATTTAGGATGCTCAATATAAAAATCCGAATAACCACAGGGGTATTTCGTTTTTGTTTCCTATTTCTATATCATCCACCGCATACATCGCTTTTGAATAATGCTTTCCGGTTTCCGGCTTGCTTTCGCATTTAAAATGATACTGCTGGTCGATGCAAAAGTCCATGTGATATTTACATATATTGACTTTGTGACGTGAATGCAGCGTATTATAAAAAAATGTTTTGCGTTCAGCTACTTTGTCTACATTGCCCAAACTAACTGCGTACATCAGATTGGTATTGTGCAAATAAACCTGATTGGGTTTTTTGGGGTACTCTTCTCCTTCGGCATACAAGGTATTCAATAAACGTGCGTCTTTCAAATACTTGATATAATTCATAATAGTTGCCCGCGAAGTTCGAATCTCTTTACTCAGCTGACTTACATTGGGCGCTCCAGGTGCTGAATTCATGATCATATACAGCAATTTACGTATCTTCGACAGGTATTTTAATTCTATCTGCTTAATAAGTAAAATATCCACTTCCAACATCATATTCATGGTTTTCAGCAGATTTTCCGAAAAATTACGATCTTCGAGGAAAAAAGGATAAAATCCATGATGCAGATAAGCCTGAAAGTAGTCCAAAGGCTTAACTTGTTGACAAATGCTTTGAGTTATTTGTACGTGATTCTGAATGATTTGTTCGAGATTATACGGTGGAAGTGCTGTTCCTGCCTGTAAATTAAGGAACTCTCTGAAGGAGAAACCGCGTAAATTATAAGAAGCTACTATGTCTTGCAGGTCATGATTATCTTCAATCAATCGCATGACCGATGATCCTGAAAAGACAATGTGTAAATCGTGAAAATTGAAATAACACTCACGTAATTCTTTCGACCAGTTTTCGTACTTAAACGTTTGGTCAATCAACAATGTTTTCCCTCCCTGAGCACAGAATTCAGCAGCAAATTCTACCAGTGTATGTTCCGTAAAATAAAGGTTATTGAAATTGATGTATAAACAACTTCGATCTGTCCCAAATTGTTCTTTGGCATACTGAAGTAAAAAGGTGGTTTTTCCTACTCCACGACTGCCTTTGATTCCTATCAGGCGGTGTGTCCAGTCGATTTCATCCATCAACAGTCGCCTAACGGGCGATTGTACGTGTTCGACCAAATACTTATGTGTTTTGTAAAACGCCTCCATATGCATTTATTTGAATGCAAATGTAGCTATTTATTTCTATTTTGCAATGCGGAGATTGCAGAATTAGTACTTTTTACACATAAATAGCTTGACAGGAGGGAGTACAGTCGTTTCTTTACGCATAAAAATACCGAAATGAATAAAATTGTATACCAAAAATAAAATTCTGAGTTTAGATGAAAAAATCATTAACCTAATGATAGGTATTCTGAAAGGAATTGCGTAGCTTTGGAGAGTGAAAAACAAAAATTATTAACCGGTTTAAATCTGAGAAATATGCCTCCTCCTGCCATCAAGAGTGTACGTGATTTAATCTTTTATCAGTACGCTAAAATCATTGCCGAATCATCGGGTTTCGGAAAAAAGAACTTTGGATTTATCATGTCCAAATGTAATCAACTAAAAAGTGGTGATATCCACTGGTCAACATCCGTACGCGAATGGTTATTGGAGCATGAAAACCCTAATACCTGTATTTATTGCGGTGCCGAAACGGGCTTAACCACCGAACATATCTTACCCCGAAGTCGGGGTGGGGAAGATACTCCCGATAATGTCGTACGGGTTTGCAAAAGCTGTAACTCCTCGAAGGGAAGTAAACGTTTGTATGAATGGAAAGGATTGAACAGTAAAGATCAACATCATCGGATAGCCGAAGGTAAATACCTGAAATATCTTTATGTATTACATGAAAAAAGAGGAAGTTTACAAGTTGACTCTGTTGCCGAACTTTGCGGGAATTGTGATATGTCGGCTCGTTGTTCCGAAGAGAACAGTGTGGGTAAGTTGAGTGTTTATTGTGTGGAAGGTTGTTTCCGGAAGAATCAAAATTAAAAAATAAACCGTTTAATAAAATACTAAAAATATGAAAATCAAATTTATAGGTGCAGCCCGTGAAGTGACTGGTAGCAAACACCTGATTACAACAAATGAAGGAAAACGTATCTTGCTCGATTGCGGTATGTTTCAGGGAAAAGGAATGGAAACGGATGCAATGAACCGGAACCTGATGTTTGATCCGGCTACCATCGACTATTTAATATTGAGTCATGCGCATATTGATCATTCGGGACTAATACCTTATATGTATAAGCTGGGTTTCAGAGGTTCGGTGATTTGTACCAATGCTACCCGCGATCTTTGTTCCATTATGTTGGCCGACAGTGGACATATTCAGGAACTGGATAATAAATGGTTCAATAAAAAACGGATAAACCAGGGGCTTCCTACCGTTGAGCCTATTTATGGTCAGACAGAGTCAGAGAAATGTATGGAACTATTTATCGGAGTGGCTTATAACCGCCGGTTCTATATCAACGACAAAATAAATGTTAAATTTACCAATACCGGGCATATGCTTGGTAGTGCAGTAGTTAATCTGGAATTGTTGGAAAACGGGAAAAAAGTACATCTGGCTTTTACCGGCGACATAGGTCGTCCACATAACCGGATTATTCAGCCTCCTGCTGCTTTTCCTCAATGTGACTATCTGATTACCGAATCAACCTATGGTAACCGCCTTCATCCTGCCGACAAGGAAAGTGAAGAGGATTTGTTGAAAATTGTAGTGGAGACTTGTGTAGACAGGGGAGGGAAGCTTATTATTCCGTCTTTTTCCATCGGTCGTACGCAGGAGATTGTTTTTGTACTTAATAATTTCTATAATGAAGGAAAATTGCCTAAGATTGAAGTTTTTGTCGATAGTCCGCTTTCAGTAAATGCTACAGACATTTTTCGGATGCATCCCGAATGTATGAACAATGAGGTAAAACAGGTGATGAAATTCGACGATGATCCTTTTGGTTTCAACTCCTTGCACTATATCAAAAATGTAGATGAATCCAAAGCGCTGAACGACTATCATGAGCCTTGTATTATTATTTCATCTTCGGGTATGTTGGAAGCCGGACGGATTAAGCATCATGTAGCTAATAATATAGATAACCCCCGGAACACCATTCTTATTGTAGGATATTGTTCTCCGCGATCATTGGGCGCACGCATTCAGGAGCCTGGTCTTCGCGAAGTATCTATTTTCGGTAACTATCATGCTGTCAACGCTCGTATTGCCAAAATTGAGGCCTTTTCCGGTCATGGTGATTACAATGAAATGAAAGCCTTTTTGAGTTGTCAGGATCCGCAGAAAATTAAAAAAACTTTTCTGGTGCATGGTGAATATGATGTACAACAATTTTATCGGAAAGAATTGGAAGCAGTCGGATTTCACGATATTGAAATACCGGAAGCAGGAGTACAGTTTGAATTATAAAACGAATTACACAGTTGGAATAGTTTGACAAACAAAAATATTTTGCTCCTTTTGCCTTCCAAAATAGCGTGAAGAATTTGTAATTTATACAATTACAATTCTTCACGTTCTTTTGTTTGCTGGGCAGGTTCAGTATCTTTTGGGTTTATGGGCTGTCCATATTTCGACGGAGAACATTTATAATGCATCTTAAAACATTTGCTAAAATAGAACGGATCATCGAATCCTACCTTATAGGATATTTCAGATACCGTAAACTCTTTTTGCAGGAGCAATTCAGCAGCTTTTTTTAAACGCTTTATTTTTATCAGTTCATTAGGTGGTAATCCTGTAATGCCTTTTACTTTTTTGTAAAAGATTGTACGTCTTTGTTTTGCCAGCTCGGCAAATTTATCAACAGAAAACTCTGTATCGGCAAGATGTTCTTCAAGAATTTTGTCAATCAGATTAAAGAACTCTTTGTCCTGATCTGTTGATGTAATTAGATTTCCGTCAAGCACATATTCATTAGAGAAGCGTTTCTTTAATTGTTCACGTTGCTCTATAAGTTTAAAGACTCTGGCAACCAGATATTTTAAGCTGAATGGCTTCATTATATAGGCATCTGCACCACTTTGGATACCTTCCAACTGATGTTCTAAAGAAGAGTGGGCTGTTAGTAGAATAATAGGAATATGGCAAGTCTGGAAATCTTCTTTTAACCGTCTCGTTACTTCAAATCCGTCCATAACAGGCATCATAACATCACAAATAATAAGGTCTGGATTTATTTCAATGGCCTTTTCTAATCCTTTTTGCCCGTCTTCGGCCACTTCCACCATGAAGTATTTACTGAATTCGTCGATAAGGAAGTTCCTGATATCATCGTTGTCATCTATGACCAACATCTTGTAATCGGATAATATAGCATCATCTAATTGAGGTAATTGTATATTCTCGTTACTATCCGATGGGTATGATATTTTACTTTCACTTTCTGTCGAAACAATTTCAGAATCAGAAGAAACTACGAAATTTTCGCCAATGTAAGTATCTGGATTTGTAGAAAGTTCAACATTAAAAATGGAACCTTGTCCTGCATTATCTTCGTACCAAACCCTTCCTTTATGTACATCCACAAACTCTTTTACCAGAGATAAACCTACGCCGGTTCCGGAAAATGAAAAATTAGTTTGCATAAATCTGCTGAAAAGCAGGGACTGCTTTTCTTTTTCTATACCCACACCGTTGTCTTTTACATGGATAGTGCATGTTTGTTTTTGATTGTCAATCAGGATTGTCAATTCTATTTTTCCACCAACGGGGGTAAACTTAAATGCATTGGATAATAAATTGTAGAGTATCTTATCCATCTTCCGACGGTCAATAAACATGGTATAACATTCAGTATTACTCGTAAATAAGTATTCTATCTTCTTTTTTCGTGCCGTTTCCTGAAACCCAATGTAAATGTCTTTTGAAAAATCGATAATGTCTATTTTTTCCAGGTCTAGTCTCAATACATTATTTTGTATCTTACGGAATTCCAATAGCTGATCAATTAATCGTGTTAGTATAGCGGAGTTTCTTCCCAGAGTATTTATTTGTTTCATGGATTCAGGTGGTATTCCAGTCTGTTCATTGAGATTTTCAACTGCTCCGCGAATTAAGGTAAGAGGAGTCCTGAACTCATGCGAAATATTCGTAAAAAACCGAAGTTTGTGATTTGTTAGTTCTTTTTCTAACTTTATATTATGATTCAGAACATTAAACTTGCGAATAATATTGAATGCAGTATACAACAGAAATGCCAGTAGTAAGCTGTAAAAGATATATGCATACCATGATTTCCAGAAAGGAGGAGTTATTATTATTTCAATTTGTGTAGCTTCATTATTCCATATTCCATCACTATTTGCTCCTTTTACTTTGAATATGTATTTTCCGGGAGAAAGGTTTTTATATGTCGCTGTATTGTGATTGCTGACCGAACTCCATTGCTTGTCATAGTCTTCGAGTATATATACATATTTGTTTTTTTGCGGATTTTTCAATGCTAAAGATGAAAATTCAATAGTGAACGTATTTTGTTTATAACTCAGTTCTATTTTGTCAGAATAGCTTATAGAACGTTTTAATGGAGAATCTTCTTTTCCACTTTGTACTTTCACGTCATAAATGGAAAAATCAGTCAAGGTAACCGGAGGGGTGTTTTGATCGGGAACAAATGATTCCGGATTAAATGCCACAAATCCGTCAAGACTTCCCAATAGCATATTAGAATTTTTATAATAGATATTTGCATTTTCATTGAATTGATTTCCATATATCTTATCTGAAAATTGGTATACTGTAAATGCAGTTCGTTTTTTATTAAACTTGGTAATTCCACTTTCGGTGCTTATCCATAAATTATGTTCTTTATCTTCGAGAATACCTGTTACAAAATCACCTGATAAGCCATTTGAAATTGTGTATGCAACAAAATGTTCATTTTTATTAGTTGTAGCCGGTACATATTTGTTTAATCCTCCTCCGGCTGTCCCTATCCAAATAATACCTTCTTTATCTTCGTATATCGTTTTTATATCATTACAGTTGATGCTATTTTCTTTATGAAGATCCATCCGGTAGGTTTTGTAAGCCTTTGGATTTTTTATTAGTTTCTCAGGATCAAAGAAAATAATTCCATCGCTGCTGGCAACCCATATTTTACCTTTGCTATCCTGATAGATATAACGAATATAGCTTCGATTTCCATCGTCGAAGAAAAAATGTCTGAATTTTAATCCTTTAGCCGTCTCTTCTGTCAGATTTATTCCTCCACCAAAGGTTCCTACCCATACGCGGTTTTTGGTGTCTTTACAAATACTAAATATGGTATTGTTACTTAGTGAATTAATGTCAGACTCAACATTTGTGTAGTGTGCCACTTCCTTGTAGCTGGCCATATCGATAATATACAATCCTTTTCCTTTTGTGCCGACCCACATCCTCTTTTTTATGTCCTGCATAAATGCATAGGGATTCATATTATTATATATGCACTTACCTGTTGATAAGGTATTATCATATACATACAGGCTACCATTTTTTGTGCCCACCCATATTTTGTTGAATGCATCGCTAAGTATGGTGCGTACATTATTATTTTTTCCTATAGAGGTTTCTTTTTCCGGACGAACAACCTGTATATCATAATTTGATTTGATGACTTTTATTATTCCTGCATATTCGCTGCCAATCCAGATATTACCATACTTGTCTTCCGTAATCGATAACAGATAATCTGATGCAGGACTATTCTTATTTGCACTATATTTGTAATTCTGCAGTAATTCGGTTTTGGGATTGTAACAAAATAACCCATTACCATAGGTGGTAATCCAAATAAGGCCTTTGGAGTCTATTAGAATATTATATCTTTCCAGATCTATAATTTGGGCAATCGACGCTGGAATCAGCTCCATCTTTTTTACTTTTTGCGTCTTTTGATTATAATACCATGCTATTCCTGAATGGTTATACATCCAAATACCTTGATTCTTATCTATTATAAACTCTATCTCTCCTTTAAGTTGTGAATCTTTTGTCCAATCTGGTTTTCCGAAAATTTTAGTATTGAAATTATAGGAGATCAGTCCGGAGGATTTTGTTGCTATCAGTAATTCCTGATTTGAAAGTTTAGCTACATTGGTATAGCTATATTGGTGCAAAGTGTTAACTGTTTCATTGAACGATTTTCGTTTAGTGTCATATTCTACAACACTGGCTTCTTCCGTTGTAAAATATATTTTGTCATTTATTCTAATTGCGCTGGTGAAAGAATGTTTTTTGAAGAAGATATTTTGTATTCTATCACCGGTTATCCTAAAAAGTCCGGATTCTCCTCCAACCCATATTGCAGACTTGGAATCTTCAATCAGAAACTTGCAGTTTTTTTTGTTTGCAGTTTTTTTTTCAGTTAGAAAAGATTTTGAAATGAACTTTTCTCCACTTTTATTTATACGAAGCAGGTATCCATTCGGGTTTCCCCATAACCATATTTCTCCATTTGAAGCTTCAAAATAATTCACAAAATAGATATTGCCGTCGAGCGTACCAGATGGATGATAATCGATAAATGAATCGAGAACAGGGTTATAACAACTAAACTCATTTTTATATGTTTTTATCCACAAATATCCGTCTTTGTCCTGATATACATTTTTTACGCGGTGGTCTATGAGTGAATTAGGATTATTTAATTGAGGTTTGTAAGCAATAATACTATACCCGTCATATCTGTTCAGTCCGTCTAAAGTCCCTGCCCAAATAAAACCCTTCTTATCTTCGAGTATTGTTCTTACTGTATTTTGAGATAATCCCTCTTTTGTGCTGATCTGGCTAAACTGTAAATTGCTATTTACAGTTGCACTTGATTTTGCAGGTAAAATAATGAGAAATAATGCGAAAATTGTGGATTTTAATAGATTCATAGGGTTGATGATTTCAAGTTTAATCGTGTAAAATAGTTACAAATTTACATCAAATAAGTCTATGTAATTATAAGTCGCTATTCAGCAACTAAATATAATAATGAGCAGTTATTTGCCACAGCAATAACTACTGAGAAAGGATTTTGGTTATTCTTCTTAGCAGATTCATCATTTGAATATAAAAGCAAGTGCGATTTTTTTTATGGATAATTCAACTTTTGTTTAGCTTAATGGCACATAGTGGCATCATAATTCAATTTTTGCTGTAAATATAAGGAATATATTAAATATATATCATGTCAAAGCAACATAACAGTAGTGAATGCAACAAAAAAACTATGTATTTGAACAATTTTATAGGTTTTAGTGATTGGTGCTTTTTAAGATATATCTAAGATTGATAGACAGTGTACCTTATTTATTACAGCTTTTTGATATAGAAATACGGGAGGAATGGAATATAATCATTTAGCAAAAATATGAAGGGATATAAGTTCAGAATTCCATTATAATGAACAAAAATACATTTTCGAAAAAAGGAGTTTGGATTAACTTTGCCACATATTTTTATGCGTAATAATATAAAATGACGGAAGAAAATTACAAGATATACTAAAATCCATAACCAGTTCTAATTTAATATTTATGAGTGATGTTGAAAGATTATATAACCAATTAATTTAATATTTATGAGTAATGACCAAAAAGGAAGGCTTTTAACAGCCAAGAGTATGTTGACATTTGTTTTTTTATTTATGTCAACACTTATTTTCGCACAGACAAAGACCATAACAGGTAAAGTCGTCGATGAGAAGGGAGAAACCATAATTGGAGCCTCGGTAACAGTTAAGGGTACTTCTCGAGGAACAATAACTAATCTTGATGGAGGCTTTTCAATTCTGGCCGGATCAAAAGAAGTGTTGAATGTAACGCTAATAGGGTATTTAGAACAGAATATCGCCGTTGGTTCAAAAACCTTCTTGAATGTAATCATGGTAGAAAAGACCCAAGC
>WSSedL1CaDRAFT_10001050_pt1 | contig 17402 bp, 11 predicted proteins | sample WetSurSL1Cattail_FD_9464 | JGI IMG/M metagenome (IMG submission 9464)
CATTTCCAGCCAATCCATCGGCAGCCAAACCACTACCTGCATTAAAGCCAAACCATCCGAACCACAGTAAGGCAGCACCTATAACAACCAACACAACATCGTGCGGAGGAGTTGGATGACCTTCATAATAGCGGCGTTTACCAATCATAATAGCTGTTACCAATGCGGCAATACCTGCATTCACATGCACAACGGTACCACCGGCAAAGTCAAGCGCATGAAGACTGGCTAACCATCCATCCCTTGACCAAACCCAGTGTGCTACAGGATTGTAAACTATAATTGCCCAAAGAACAGTAAATATCAAAAACCCGCGAAATTTTATACGTTCCGCGTAAGCACCCAAAATTAAAGCCGGAGTGATGACGGCAAACATGCACTGATATAAAACAAATACGATATGTGGAATACGTTCTGTTTCTTGTGAAATGAAATACGGACTTACGTCATTAATACCGATACCTTTTAAAAATGCCCAATCGAAGCCTCCAATATAAGGAGCCAAAAACCCTTTAGAATATCCGAAAGCATTGCTATAACCAAACATAACCCATTCGAGGGTGATTACAGACATTAAAATAAAGCACTGCATTAAAACACTAAGTACGTTTTTGCGACGTACCAAACCTCCGTAAAATAAAGCTAAGCCGGGGATTGTCATTAGCATTACAAGTGCAGTAGCTACAATCATCCATGCGGTATTTCCGGAGTTAATAACCGGTGTTGGCTTTACTGCTGCAGTAGCCTGAGCAAAAGTTAGGCATGGCAATACAATCAATAGTATGATTAATCCGATATATTTAGAAAATTTCTTTTTCATTGTGTTGTTCCTTTCCGTTGATTAGTTTGACTTTGGTTACTTTTTATCATATAACGAATCGTCACCGCGATCACCGGTGCGTATCCTTATGGACTGATCGATCGTAGTTATAAAGATACGTCCATCGCCACTCTCACCTGTGTAAGCCGATTTAAGAATGGCATTAACGGATTTCTCTATGTTCTGGTCCCGAACAACAAATGATAAATGAACCCTGTCGATGGTATTGATATCGTAGGCAACACCTCTGAATATAAGCCCTTGTTTTGCAGTACCCTGACCTCTTACATCCCACCAGGAAAGGAATTCTATGTCTGCTTCATGCAGCGCTTTTCTAACCTCTTCAAATTTTGTTTTACGAATGATAGCTTCGATTTTTTTCATGGCCCAATAAATTAATAATTGATATTATAAACTATAAACGAATATTTGATGATTATTTGGCGAAAATAATACATTTTTATTTACGAATTGCAATTTTTTTAAGTGAATTGCTTAATTTTTTTATTTGCAGTTTATTTCCTTCTGTTATTAAAATAGAATTGAGGCAATTATAAAGACAAAACGAATTGAGAGATAAGTTATGCATTTTTCAGGACATGATTGTTTGTACAACAACTAATTATTGAAAAATGTTTGAGTTTTGTTAATTTTTGGAGGAGTTGGAATGAACATTAAATGCATTGCAGGTTGGGCGCTGAAATGCACAAATCAAGAAAAATAAAAGTTAAAATCTGAATTGTAAAATTATTGACCATTCATAAGTGCCCAAATTAAAAATAAAGCAAACACGATGCCTATTATTAGAGGGATCATTATTGGTCTTGTCCTGTATTTGAAATCTTTACCTAAATATTTTGCCCAAAAATAATTGTATAGGAATGAGGCTCCAATTGCATTTAATAGTACCATAAAAATTGAAATGTACATTTCAAAACGACTCCATAGCAGGCCGATAATCAGCGTTGTTAATATAGAGTAACCAAGACAAAATAATGAAACAGGTAAAATCTTTTTGTGTTTGTTAATCGTTTTAAGGTTCATTGATAGGAGCACCCCTCCAAATAATGTCGAGAATAAAATTGAAAAAATATTGATTACCTGTCTCGAATATAACAGAGGAGCTTCTGCATCATTCACTATATTTTGGTTCCACTTTGGAGAAAACCAATTCCATGATTCTTTTGATCTTGAAGAGTTATCAGTATTTTCCTGACCATTTTCTCCAATATCAAAGAGTTCAATGCCCCTTCTGAATAATTCCTTTTTTGCGGCAGTTATAAAAGCTGTTTTTTGACTTTGACGATGAACTACAATATCCTTTAATTCCTGATCAGTCATGTTCTTTACTTGTTCTTCAAATAGATCGTTCATCGTTTTTTATGTATTTATTGAATTCGAAACCAAAATACCTAAAATAGTTAACTTTTCATAAACTATTTTTTGGAAACAATTTGTATCGGTTCTAATGTTTGTTTAATTTTATTGATCTTGATCTCAGTCTTGAGATTTTCATTATGATGGTTTGGTGATGGATGCCATCCGACAATCTGCAACATTACAAAAAAACCGATAATATATGCCAGCGTAACATGCCATCCTTTTTTCACATAATTGAAAACAGATTTTGCTTCCGGGTACATGTTTGTAATTGCAACCCCAGCGGAAGAGCCAAACCAAATCATAGAGCCTCCAAATCCAACGGTATAGGCTAATATTCCCCAATCATAACCACCTTGAACAAGACATAGTTTTGTTAATGGAATATTATCAAAAACCGCAGAAACAAAACCCAATGAAAATGCAGATTGCCATGTTGCTGCAGGTAATTGATTGACCGGCATCATTGATGCGCTGGCGACCAGTGCTACCAAAAATATAGTCCCTTGTATTGATTTTGGTATTTCGTCCCATGAAGTTTTGCGAAAAAAAGCACCGATACCAATACCTAACCAGACACCTAATGCTGGAAACCCAAACTTCCAGTTGGTAATAATCGCTAATACCAAAATCAGGATTACGATAAAAATTCGACCTAAATCAATTTTAACACCAATGGTTGCATCATGCTGTATTTGCTGAAATCTATCCTGTTGAATGGATGCAGCTATGCCAAAAATCATAAGAGAAGTCACTGATCCTACAAAAGCACGAGTAACCAAAATAGGATCTACACCATCTATCCACATCATCGTTGTTGGCATATTTCCCAAAACACTTCCGGCACCTCCACCATTACTTGCAGCTACAATAGCCACCAAATAACCGATATGTACTTTACCTTTAAATACGGTAAGTGCAATAGCGCCACCGATCATAGCTGAAGCAATACTATCAAGGAAGGTTGCCAATACCATTACAAAAAATAACAGTACAAAGCCGCCTTTCCAATCATTAGGCAAGTAATTGGGCAAGATATCGGAAACTTTTGACTCTTCGAAATGTCGGGCAAGTACGGCAAATCCCAGAAGCAGCCCTGCAAGATTTAACAATGATTTCCATTCTCCCTGAGATGTTAAGGAACCAAATAAATGTTCGGTGAAGGAAAAATCGGGAGGAAAGAAGATTTTTATTAAAACTATGATCAAAAGCCCTGACAATGCTACATACATTGCACGTTTGCTAAAGAGCGCTATCCCAATAAGCACCAAACCAAAAACAATGAACTCATACCTGATTCCAAAAACCGTTGGGTCTATGTGTAACGGACTGGCGTTTAATGATAATGGTAAAAACAACATTATCAACAAAGGTAAAATTTTTAAACTAAACCACTTATATATATTCTTTCTTTTCATAATATATTGTAAGACTTCTAAAATGCACTAAAAACAAACAGGGCAACAAAAATTAACAACCCCCCAGTCATAATTTTATGTCACCCTGTTGTAACTACTAACTATTAATCACCTACATTAACTAACTATTAACTAACTAAAATTTAATTCTACTAAATTATCTTGATAATGGTGTTTCAGAGCTTTTATCCATTTTTATGCCTGCATAACCTTCAGTTCCCATTTCAGGAATATCCAATCCTTCCATCTCAGCTTTTGCAGTAGGTCTGTTACCTACAACCAAATCTGTAAATTTAAATACAAGCCATCCAATAATTCCAACATAAACTATGTTAGATAAAATTCCAATCACTTCAGCTCCAAACTGTCCAGCATTACCATAGAATAAACCGGTAACAGTACCTTTTACCCCATTCCATCCGTCACCATAAGTACCGTCAGCAAATAAACCAAGAGCCAAACATCCCCATGCACCATTTACACCATGTACAGCAATAGCACCAACGGGATCGTCGATCTTTAATTTTCTTTCAATGAAGAATGCTGCTTCTACTACCAAAACCCCTGATATTAAACCTATTAAAGCAGCGCTTTGTACGGTAACAAATGCACAAGGAGCTGTAATGGCAACCAAACCTGCAAGCATACCGTTGAGCATCATACTGGGATCAGGTTTTTTGGTCCTGAATAACCACATGTACAATACCGTTGCAAAAGCCCCTGTGGCAGATGCAATCATGGTATTTACAGCCACAACTGAAATTCTGAGGTCGCCACCAGCAAGTGTGGAACCAGGGTTAAAACCAAACCATCCGAATGCAAGGATAAAAGTACCAATTACAGCCATTGGGATATTGTGACCTGGAATAGCATTGGGAGATCCGTCTCTGTTGTATTTTCCAATGCGAGGGCCCAGTATTTTAGCTCCTACAAAGGCAAGTACCCCCCCTGTTAAATGCACTACCGAAGAACCTGCAAAGTCGACATGACCATGTCCAAGCCCGAAGTTGCTGCCTAATGTTGCAAGCCAGCCACCGCCCCATACCCAGTTTCCGTAAATAGGGTAAATAATGGTACCTACAAATATACCGTATATAAAGAATGAAGAATATTTCCAACGTTCAGCCATAGCGCCTGTAGGAATGGTGGCTGTGGTGTCCATAAATACCATTTGAAAAAGGAATAGAGCAAAAACACCGACATCATAGCCACCGGTCAGAAAAAAACCTTTTCCACCAAAGAGACCGAATGCATGACCAAACAAATTGATGGTCACTTCATGGTTTAATCCATCATAACCTCCCAAGGTACCTAATGTTCCTACTCCTCCAAACATAAATGCGAAACCACAGATAAAAAATCCAATCATACCGAGTGGGTAAATCATGAAGTTCATAGCCATGGTATGTGCAACGTTCTTTGCCCGGGTCAAACCAGCCTCAACCATCGCAAAACCAGCCTGCATAAACATAACCAAAAAGCCGGTAATCAGTACCCACATCATGTTGATGGCTATTTTGTTGTGGCCTACCTGATTTGCCACATCATTAACCGTAATTTGTGCTCCGGGTGTTGCAGGAGCAATCTCAGTTGCAGTACCAGTTGAGGTACCACTTGGATCTGGCGCTTTCTCTGCTAAAGCATAACTATAAAGAGATGATCCCGCGAACGCGATCACTATACACATTAATAATATATATATCTTTTTCATATTTTCAGATTTTGTTGTTTGTATCAAAAATTCATTTACTTTTCAAAGTCTCCTTTCAACGATTCATCACCACCTGTTTTGGTTCTGATTTTCCAGGCTTCATCTACCGTGGTCACGAAAATTCTTCCGTCACCCACTTCTCCGGTATAAGCTGAATTCAGGAGGCAATCAACGGTTTTTTTAACGTTCTGGTCGCGTACAACTATGGTAAGTAATCTGCGGGGAATAAACTCAGTATCTAAAACAGTACCTCTATACATGCGTTCTCCCTTTGTCTTTTCATTTCCTACTCCTGTTGTGTCCAGGTATGTAAAAAAATCAATGTCGATTTCATGCAGAGCTGCTTTTACTTCATCAAATTTTGAACTTCTAATGATAGCTTCAATCTTTTTCATGGCCTTAATTTTATGTCGTTATTAAAATGTTATACCAAAAACGAGATAGGCATCTTCCTTCTGAGGATTAAACCCTAGGGTAGCTTTTAATGGTAATGAAAAATCGTTGGTTATTTTCAGATTTTTGGTAGCTGAAAGCCCTACGTTTACCACTGCAAATCCATTTACCCCACCATAACCATCGCCATAATATCCGTCAGCAGGTGTAAAACCCAGGAATGGACTGAAATATTTGAAGGCATAACCTAATTCAATATAGGTGGAATATGCCTGTTTGGAAGGATCTACTGCACCTGCTGTTTTATCCCATTTTTTATCTGCGCCTGCAAACATAACATTTGCTGAAACACTTATGGGAAACGAGGTAGGACCTGTATAACCAACAGTACCTTCAAAGACATGTCCGGTTTCTTTACTTTTATAATTGAAATATCGTGGCCCAAAATTCCAATTATAATCTGTTAATGCTACTTTAACTGGCCCAAAGGTGTAGGAAGCGTAAAGATCGACTTCTTTATAACTACCAACAAAATCTGTAGAACCCCAAGCGCCTATCTCAAGTCCACCTGCATCAAAGGCCAAAGTAGGCTGGAAGTTTGGTGTTGGTGTAGCAGTGGAGAGTACACCTCTCCATACATAACTACTTACTACATCTGCCGTAACTTTAAAAGGAGAAGCTTTAGTAGTATCACTTGTTTGCCCGTTTACCATGGCTAAGGGTAGGAGGAAAGCTAAAGTGAGAAATGCCGCGAGTAACCTGTTTCTGTTTTTCATAAAATAAAATTTTAAGTGTTAGCGAAAAATTTGTTTATCTTTTTTTACATTTATTTACTTGTGCAAATATACAATTATTTTTTTATAACCCCTTATTTTTTTAAAAAATAATCAAAAAACAACGATTTTTATAAAATTACCCCCTGTTTTTTGTATTATCATAGGTCAATATTTAATGTTTTTGAGATTTGTTATAAAATGGTAACAAAAAGTATTGTCAAAATTGACTGATTTTAAATTATTTAAGTAATTTGTTCTGTAAAATTCGATATTGTCAAAAAATAAGGCTTTAAACTTTTAGATTTTCACAATTATAGTATAAATACTTAATATATTAAAATTATAGTTTGGTTTTTATATTCGATGATTGTTCTATAAAAATTACAATTGCTATAACAAACAAGGTTCTTTTGTTATTTATGCGAATTAAGGGTTGAATTATATCATATGAAATTTTCTGAATATTGATACTAATTCCCCCTTTGAAGGCCTTTGAAGGGGGCAGGGGGATGTTCTCAATCAATAAAAATATTAAATTAAATCGCACATTTCAAACAAAAAAGTTAAAAATGGAGTACTAAAATATGAGTTTATGATAACCTGGTCCTTCAAAGGCCTTCAAAGGGAGGGCTGTTAAGTTTTAACAAATTTACGCTCATAGCCATGAAAAAACTAACGTGAATTATCGTACACCCTTCAAAGGGGGATTCGATCAGACTTACAACAGATTTCATGTAATTAGTCCAACCTTAATTCACATTATTTATACCAATATATATAAAGTAGGAATTTCAAAGATTAATTTGGGATTAATGTTGAATTAAGATGGTATTAAGAAATTAGTTGAAGGTTTTTTAAGGATAGCTCCTAAAATATGGAATGAACTAACGAAAAGGCAGGAAGTTTGTAATGTTTTTTACAGATTTGGTATTACATCAGCTGGCGGATGATTATATAACTTATTAATAAAGAGCAACATGTATATTGAGGTAATTTAGGCGAATAATCGAGACTCCTTGAACATCTTCTATCTTTAGAATGAAAAGCAAATGACAGGAAAGAACCTTTTAGGCCTTTGAACTAAGATGAAGTTATTCAAATTTATTCCGGATGACATAGGTCGATTGATTAACAATTAATTATATATTTTATTAATTATTATTAACAAAGCTTTTTTTATTCAAAAAAATTGATTACATTCTTTCTAAGGAAAACACATATTTGCATTATTTTTAAAGGCAGTGAATTCAAAATGATAAATATGAGAAATGTGTTTTTGTAAGTATTTGAAAAATAAAGCGATGTAATATATTGTTTAATGTTGACTTATTTAAACTTACAAAGATACAATCTTTTTTTTACTTTTCCTATACTATAACGTTGAGATAAATCACCCCTGACAATAACCTAAATCATTCAATGATTAAATAGTAAGGTTTAAAAATGCCTTATATTAGATTTTGAAAAGTAGTTAACAATTTATTAACAATTATTGGTTTTGTACTTGAAAGATTAATCAACCTAACTAAATAATAATAACTATGAGGACGAATCAGATTAGGGCTGAGGTTTTTAACCTCGAAGGTGAAAAAGTCTACATAAGCAAAGACTTTAACAACATGGATCTTTCCAAGTTGATTGATGATGTTTATCTGATCAGTTACAGGGATAGTCATGGAAATGTTCTGTGGACAGAGCGATTTGTTAAGACTAAAGCAGAAGTTGAATTTGTTTATCATGTTCAACATGCATAATTAATTACTAAACCTTGAGCGAATGAATTTATTTTACTATTGCAATTTTTAGTTTCGTTAGGTAAAATAAGGCATATTTTCAGTGTATCGTCCGAAGTCAGTGCAGAGATCGGGTTAAATTGCTTGCAAAAACTTTATACATAACGCTTTGCGCTGGTTTTATGGATGATTATCCGCAGTATTGTTATCAGGACAAATAATTTATATTTTTTTTTCACGCCAAGTCAGGGGTAAACTTGTGTTTATTCCTTTGCGCCTTGGCGTGAAAATGATTTTTTTAATTTCTCGGGGTAGGGTTAGTGACATTTTTTTTGTCTCTATATTGGATTATACATGTTAATATGGATGCATTTGAACATTTTACCGAGATTATACACAAATATCTTGCAAGTACAGCTGACAAAGAGGACTTAATATCTTTACTGGAGTGGCTTAAAACAAATTCCAACAACGTTAATTATTTTAACCAGTTATGCAATATTTGGGAACTCAGCTCTAATACGGATGATCAAAAGATAGAAGCAGAATTGGCACTTGCCAGGTTGAATAAAAGGATCAATGAATTAGACAAGTTCGTTAAACCTGCAATCGCTCACATTCAATCTGAACCCGGAATTTGGAAGTTTCGTTTCGCAGCTGCTGTATTAATTGGGATTATCGCAATTTCCTGCCTTACATATATTGTTTATCACAATAATCTAAAATCAACAGATGCCCTCATTACCAATATTGAGGCTATTGCGCCTCCTTCACAAAAAAGTCAGCTGATTCTATCTGATGGCACCAAAGTTTGGCTTAATTCAGGTACAAAATTGAAATATTCCTCCAATTATGGTATTCAAAACAGGGAAGTATTTCTTGAAGGAGAGGCTTATTTCCAAGTTGTAAAAAATCCGGCGAAACCTTTTATTGTGCATGCATCATCCATTATTGTAAAAGCATTGGGCACCAGCTTTAATGTTAAGTGTTATGCCAGCGATACAACTATTGAAACAACCCTGGTAGAAGGACGCGTACAAGTTTTTAAGACAAAGGAGGGAATGGAGAAACCTTCAAAAGTCTTTTTGAATCCAAATGAGAAGGCTGTTTTTACAAAAAGAAACGAAGAAATTTTTATTGACAGGTACGAAACCAATAAATCGCCGGAGAAATTAACAAGCAAATCCCTGGTAAACGTTAATAAAACGGTGCAATCCGATATTTCCTGGACCGAACAACGTTTAGTCTTTGAAAATGAAACTTTTGAGGATTTAACCAAACGTTTGGAGCGATGGTATAATATCAATATTCACATTTCCGATGAGAAATTAAAAAGCAATCGTTATACCGGGAAGTTTGTCAATAACGAATCCATTGAGCAGGTTTTGCAAATTATAGCTAAAACGACTCCAATGCATTATTCGATCAAAGATGATAACATTACAATAGATACTAAATAATTAGCTACTAACTTAAACCTAATGGCCTATGGCATAACCAGCAAACTAACTAATTGGGGAATACACCTAACTATTTCCAGATCAGGTAACTACATTCTGTTAAATCTAAATATTTATTTATTTGATTGACAGATAATTACTAATTAACTTCAAATACCACAAATATTATGAGAAAAAAAAGTATATCTTGCATTTTCCGACTAAAATGCTATCCAAAAATTATCCAGGTTATGAAACTGTCTACATTACTCATACTACTGACTACCCTACAATTGTCGGCGAAAACGTATTCACAAAATGCGAGGGTTTCGCTTAAAGTTGTAAATGGAACACTTACCGATGTATTTAAAGAAATTGAAAATCAAAGCGATTATAAAATTTTTTACAAGGTTGACCAGCTTAATTTGCAAGCCAGATTAAATTATACAGGAGACAACCAACTTGTTACTGAAGTGCTTTCGAAAGTACTTTCAGAGAACAGAGCAACATTTGATGTTGTTGACAAGGTAATCGTTATTACTCCGGCAGCCGCAAAAGCTATTCAAGCGCATACAGTTACAGGTGTGGTAACTGATGCAAACGGGCAACCCATAATTGGTGCTAATGTTGTTGTAGGCGGTACAACACGAGGCGTAATAACGGGTTCCAATGGAGAGTATTCAATTGAAGTGCCAGATGCTAATTCCATTCTCCTCTTTTCATTTATTGGGTATCTCACAGAAGAAAGAACGGTAGGCTCTCAGGCAACCATCAATATTTCATTAATTGAAGATATTAAAAGTCTTGATGAGGTTGTGGTGGTTGGTTATGGAATAGTAAAAAAAGTCGATGTTACAGGTTCCATCGATCGTATTACTGCAAAAGATATTCAGCAAATGCCTGTGCAGAATGCAATACAAGCCTTGCAAGGCAAAGCTGCAGGTTTGGATGTTACTTCAGCTGCCTATGGTCGTCCAGGAGAACTTGGTACGGTTACAATTCGGGGAAATCGTTCAATAAATGGGTCAAATGCACCCCTTTATGTTGTGGATGGTATTCCACTTGAAGCTGGTGGTATTGATGCTTTTAACCCACAGGATATAGAGTCCATTGATATTTTAAAAGATGCTTCAGCAACTGCAATTTATGGTTCACGTGGTGCAAATGGTGTCATTCTGGTTACGACAAAAAAAGGTGTTGACGGAAAATATACCATTAATTATAACAGCTCTTTAACTTTTGAACAGATCAATGATCTCAGCAAAAATTTTAACTCGCCGGAATATGTTGCTTACAAACGCGAAGCATACAGGAATCTAAAGGTTTCCCTAAATGGGGTTGCTCTTACAAATTCTTATAATCCAGACTCTCCCTCAGCTATCACTGATCAGGTCATTTTTGGACCAGATCCTACAGCGCAAGCAACAATTGCAAAGGCTTGGGAGTCAGGTGAATATGATCCAAATCAATTGGAAACAACCAACTGGACACATTACGTTACCCGCACAGGTATTACGCAAGACCATACCTTAAGTATAAGTGGAGGTACTGATAAAACAAGAGCATATATTTCAGCAGGTTATTTAGATCAATTAGGAACCAACAAGGATCAGCAGTATACACGCTATTCCTTACAGGCCAATATTAATATGAAGCCTACCAAATGGTTTACGATTGGAGCATCACTCACTGGTACACGGTCTAAACAACTTTATGGTTATTCATACTCGGGCACAGGCTCCAAGTTTTTATATGGATTGGCTAAAGGCCAGTTACCATATGCTAAACCATATGATGCTAATGGAGATTTTATTTATCTTCCAGGTTCAGATATTGGTATTGTTAATCCAGTCAATGAAGCATCAAATGAAACTAATGAACGTGTTAACCTGAGGGTGATGGGAAATACATTTGCTGAAATTAAATTTACAAAATGGCTGAAATACAGGATGAATTTTGGTCCAGATTTCAGGAACTATCGACTTGGACAGTTTCAAAGCGGATTATCTCAGTTGCGGGGAGGTACACTTACTTCATCAAGTTATGCCAGGGATCAGCAGGAACAACATTTTGCCTATACCCTGGAAAATTTATTATATTTCGATAAAACATTTGCCAGTATCCATAAAGTTGGTGTGACATTGTTAGAAAGTGCTTCATCCAATCAAGTTGAGTCATCCGATGTACAAGCTATTATGTTGCCAGACGATAAACAATTATGGTATGGTATTGAACAAAATAAGAATACTGCACCTTCAGCATATAGTACCGGTTTTACAAAAAATACCATGATGTCGTACATGGCTCGCTTGAACTATTCGTTAAATGATAAATATTTACTGACAGCATCAATGCGTTGGGATGGCGCATCCATGTTGGCTTCAGGTCATCAGTGGGATAACTTTTCTTCCTTTGCTATAGCCTGGAAAATGAATAACGAGGCTTTTATGAAGGATATGAATTTTATTACCGAATTAAAACCCCGTATTGGTTATGGTACTACAGGTAATTCCGCAATAGGCGCTTATGGTACTTTAGGAGGTTTAATGACGACTTATTACCGTTGGGGGGCTACTGATGTTTCCGGTTTTTTACCTACCCGTCCCGCGGAATCGAATCCCGCAAAAATGCCCAATGTAAATTTGGGTTGGGAAAAAACAACACAAATGAATTATGGTATTGATTTTGGTTTATTCGCCAGTCGAATAACCGGTACGGTTGATTATTATACTGCCAAGACAAACAAAGTTCTTATGGTTAGAACAATTCCATCCGTTCTTGGCTATACAACTACATGGGACAACATTGGCAAAACAAAAAATAGTGGTATTGAGGTACAATTAACTACGGTAAATGTTGTTGCTAAGGATTTTAAATGGAGCACTAATTTTACCTTTTCAGCAAATAAAGAGGAACTTGTAGAAACTTCTTATGGGAAAAATGATGATGTTCTAAACAAATGGTTTATCGGACACCCAATTGGAGTGTTTTATGATTATTCTAAACAAGGGATTTGGCAGTCTTCGGATTTAACTACGATGAATGCGTACAATGCCAAAGGGCAGAAATATGCTGCCGGGACTATTCGGGTAAACGATTTAAATGGGGATACAATTATTGATGCTAACCATGATAGAAAGATCATTGGCCAAAGAACTCCCAAATGGACTGCAGGTATTTTAAATACTTTTACTTACAAAGGATGGGATTTATCAGCCTTTGTATTGGCGCGCTGGGGACAAACTATTGCAGGCATAAATCCTGATTTTCAAGGACGTTATGCTTCACGAAAAGTAAATTACTGGACCCCCGATAATCCTACTAACGATTATCCTCGCCCCGATTATAGTAATGCCGCACCTTTGTATGCTTCCTCATTAATGTATGAAGATGGCTCGTTTATTAAAGTGAGAAATATATCCCTGGGTTATACTTTCCCAAAAACTTGGATGCAAAAGTTGCAAATCACCAATTTTAGGCTTTATGTAATGCTGGTAAATCCATTTCTATATACAAAAAACGGATATTTAGATCCCGATCTTTCGCCGGTAGCTACTTCTAATGATACTGCTCCATCGACTAATTCCACATCTGTTTCATCGAAGAGTTATGTATTTGGATTAAATGTCACGTTTTAACGAATAACTTTAATTTTTATACTATGAAAAAAATAACTTACATCATATTAATTGTATTGATTTCTGTTTTTTCTTCCTGCAAAGACTACCTGAAGGAAGAAACCAGGGGAGTATTGGTACCAAGCTACTATGACACTAAGATAGGTATCGATGATTTGATCACCGGTATATATGGAGATGGGATGTGCTTTCATTTCAATTACGAATGGGCAGTTGTTTCAACACTTTTTGGAACTGATGAGTTTACTTATGCGGCTGCCGGTGCTGGTATAGCTACCGAATATGCTGATTATTCTTCCGGACTGGCATCAGTTGCAGCTACATCCAACCCTATTGTTCAGCCTATATGGGACAATATGTACACCATTATTAATGCATGTAATATGGGCATTCAAAAAACGCCAACAGCCTATGCAACCGATACCGTTACACGTAATATCCGAATGGGTGAATTTTATTTTATGCGCTCCTTCTGTTATTTTAAGTTGGTTAAACAATTTGGGGGCGTGCCAATTCGAACGATGCCTCTTTCGGCAATTGATTTAAATATATCCCGATCAAGCGCTGAAGAAGTGTATGCATTTATATTGGCTGATTGGCGTAGAGCCGCAGCATTGTTACCGGCTACAACTACCCAGTTGGGTCGTATTACCAAACCTGCAGCTCAACATTTTTTAGCCAAGGCATATTTATATAGGGCAAGCGAATTAAACGCTTCTTTTAGTAAAAGTACCGATCTGGATAGTGCTATTTATTATTCATCCCAGGTTATAGATCACTCTGATCGTGTATTGGCAAATAATTTCTTTGATCTTTTCGCATATAGTGCACCCAATGGTGCAAACGAAACCAATAAGGAAGTTATATTGTCTGCTCAGTTTGATGCCACACAATCCACCAAGGGCAGATATGGCAATCAAATGCACTTGTATTTTTCTGCAGTATATCAAACCCTTCCCGGTATGGTTCGCGATATTATCAACGACCGTGAATTTCAACGTTGTGCTCCCAATAATTATGCGCTTGATATTTATGATAGGGTCAATGATTCCCGTTTTTGGAAAAGTTATAAATTGGTTTGGTTCGCAAATGAGCCAAAAACCCTTCCTTCCTGGACAAAAGCGGATATAGGACGCATATGGCCTATAGTAGGTACAGGAACAGGCCCTGGTTTTCAGAATACCCGTCTTGCGGATTTTTCCATGGCAACAAAGGCTGATGGAAAAGTGATTACTGCGGATACTAAAAAATTTGCGGTAGGTGACACTTCTGTTATGTATATTGTCAATAAAAAGACGGACACACGTTTTGACACTACTTTCATAAATCAGTCGGGACGCAATACCTTTGTTCGATATGTTGGTGGTGGAACCTCCAACGAGGCCCGCAATCAACACCCTTCTTTGGCTAAATATTTCGATCCTTTCCGTACATCTGTAAGCGATCAATTTGGCCAGCGGGATGGTATCCTTGCACGTTTAGCTGAAACCTATCTAATCAGGGCTGAGGCGTATGGCCGCAAAGGTGATTACACTAATGCTTTAACTGATATTAATAAAATACGTAAACGTGCCGCTTTTGCAGCAAACGAAATTCGCGGAACCGTTTATACCAAGTCAACTGGCGTTGTTTATGAAGCCGGTGGGCCGTATTATATGCAAGAGGGAGTGCCTCAAGGAACTGTAACCAGCACACAACCTGCCATGGTAGTTACAGAAAATAGTTTTATATCCGGGACGCCTGAAGCAACTAAAGAATTATATCCAGCAGGTGTAACATCGGAAGCTGATTGTTTTGTAAACTTTATACTGAATGAGCGTTCACGTGAGTTAATGGGTGAAGTAATGCGTTGGGAAGACCTTTCACGTACAAAAACGTTGATTCCGAGGGTTAAAGCCTTTAATCCGGATGCCGCTGCCAACATTACAGAGCCGAAACATTTACTTCGTCCTATTCCACAAGAATTTCTTGATGGTATTACGCAGAATGGTAAACCATTAACAGGTGATGAAAAGGCGGCAGTTCAAAACCCAGGCTATTAAAAATGTTTTAAATAGTAGTAATAGTAGTAGTAGTAGTTAGTTCATTAGGGATTAGTAGTTGTGAAATTGCTAATCCCTTTTTTCATTTTATATAAAAATGTAAATAATTGATATTCAATGTTCACAATTTCTCAGTTATAAATCAACGATGATTAAATAAATAGTACAAGAATCCCGTCAGGGATTGAATGTGGGTAGAACGTATGTGAGTTGTCTGTATCGTCCCAGCCGGGACGAAATATAAATCACCATTTCTTCTACCAACATTTTGTGCCTACCACATCGTTTCTTATTTCTCGAGCTTTATTTTGTAAAATGCATTATATATGGTGTTTATGTATATTGAAAAATATGTTATTCAGCATAAAATCAAATATAGTTACTTTTTCATGGATGACCTTTTGCCTGTTTTAGCATTAATATATAGGCAAATTATTTTTTAATGAAAATTTACTTTTTAATTGGGAACGTTTTTAAATAATTGCGTCTGTATGATAGTAGATCTTTTCATTGTTGGTATTTGAACAACTAATGACTAAATACTAAAGACTTACGACTTTTATCATTATATTTGAAGCGAGCATTTTATTGTTTAACCTTTAATATTAATTACTTATGTCATTTAAAGCTGTATTTGAAGTTGGCGGTCAGAAAGTGAACGTTTTGGAATGCGATTATGAATTAAAACAGGAAGTAGATGCTACGGGCAGACCTTCATCAGTAACCAGGGGAGGTCAAATTCACCTCATGTTGGAAAGTTCAGGCGATACCTTCTTTTACGAATGGATGTGTAACAATTTCGAAAGAAAAGACGGAACCGTTACGTTCTTTAAACGAGATACCGACGCCAAACTTAAAGAACTTAAGTTCAAAGAAGGATACCTGGTATTTTATAAAGAACATTTTGATTCGGTAACCAACACTCCAATGACTGAAAAAATTACCATTTCTGCCAGAGAATTAACATGCGGAAATGGAACATTAAACAATGAGTGGCGGACACAGTAAAAAAAGGCAGAAGACAGAAATCAGAGGACAGAGGACAGAGGTCAGAGGACAGAGAACAGACGACAGAGCGTCTGAGTTCGAATTTTCTTCCTCACATCTGAACTGAACTCTGACTTCTGTCTTCAGCCTTCTGACTTCTGTCTTCAGCCTTCTGTCTTCTCTTTCCGAAATTCTAAATATGAACGAAAATATCCAAACACAGTGATAACCTCAACAAATCTGTTAGTAGAAATAGGCGATGACCTTACGCATGGCTGCCTGTCATTTGAATTAACTCAAAACATACATGGACACCACTTTTTCCGGGCCCAGTTTTCAGGCGAGAGCCTCGAAAACAATCCGATGGGACTTGGTGACGATTCGCTTAAGCACATCGGACAGGTTTTGAAAATAGAGTTCAGCAATAATGCGAACGAAAGTTCCAATTTCAAGGGCATTATTACATCTGTAAGGGCCATGGGCTCCAATCAATCCGGGCAAGGTCAGATCATCATCTTTGAGGGTTACAGTACAACTATTTTATTGGAAAACGGTCCAACAAGTCATGCCTACACCAACATGTCCCTTTCGGATATTATCAATAAAGCCTGTCAGGGACCTGAATCCAATCTCCTCAAATTGTCTGTAAAACCTCAGAATAGGAGTAAGCTACCATATATTGTGCAATACAACGAAACTGCTTTCGAGTTTGTTAACCGAATTGCCCGCAGGTTTGGCGAATGGCTTTACTACGATGGTTCTGAATTGGTTGTTGGAGACAAGGAAGTAAGCCAAATTAACCTTATATATGGGAGCGATTTGCAAAGTTTCGATTATGTTATGCAATCGGCATCGGTGTTAAGGCAATACGCCGGTCACACATACAAGGCCAATCAAACCCAGGAAATTAATACCAAATCAATACATCCGGGCATCAATGGTGCTGGAAAACAGGTGTACGACGCGTCATCCAAAACATGGCAGGCCCCACAGGAACCTATTCTCTTTCATTTCGATGAGGAAGATTCCATCAAAAAACATCTCGACGATGTAACCAAAATAACG
>WSSedL1CaDRAFT_10001051_pt1 | contig 17401 bp, 17 predicted proteins | sample WetSurSL1Cattail_FD_9464 | JGI IMG/M metagenome (IMG submission 9464)
AAACGGCTCGATTCGTTCACCCTCCATGATGTACTTGTCAGGAAGTTTGGCAAGCAGCCATATCTTCCGGCCACCGTTCAAGCTTCCAGCCGTTTCATATTTTACCCCTTCGCCCAGCAAGGAATCCGTAAAAGCAAAAGCTTCATAATTCTGGACTACCTTGTATCGGTCGGTTACCACCCCAAGTACGGTATCGTCAGTTTGACGGACATTTGCCTTGTATCCGGGAATGGACTTAAAATCGCTTGTCATAATCGGGCATTGCGTAACAGTCCAATTAAGTCCGGATATCTTTAGAGCCTCCTCTGAACTAAGAGCAGTTTCGACACGGGTTCCAAGACCGTGCCATGGTGCTTCTCGTACATAAAACATTGATTCTACGTTAGCTGGCATAATGATTCTCTCCTTTTAATTTTTATAAAACAGCTTCATTTAGCTTGTTTTCGGATTTGATTTGATTAAAATGCTATTAAACTTTTTGAATATCTGCCTGATTTCCTTTTGTATCTTCGTAAGTTCCTTAATGTCAATAGAAGGGACAGCGTAGTTTCCGATTTCTATACCTGAAAGCCTGTTCAAAACTTCCAAAGCACCTTTTTTGTAGACAGCTACACAAATTTAATTGCCGTAATCGTCGTACACCGCCCAGTTCCGGCTTCCGTACTTCTTGATGTACATATTTCATCACATCCTTTTGGGTTATTTGATATAGTGAGAGAATATATAAATGAGAACTGAGCTTATACGATTTCTGCGATTGGTGCATAAGGACAATAATAAAAAACTACTTTTTAATTTGCACATTTTGTAGTAATCTTGGAAGAAATGGATAATTACATTGCCGCATAATAGAGGAATAAAAAACGGGAGAAAGTAAATATATGAAAGCTTTTTTTAAACAATATATGGCGGAATATTTAAAAAGTAACGGAATTAATATACATGAGATTGACTATAAACGGTCGAAGAATTATGCAAAGGTAAAAAGAGAACGGATATTTTGCGGTAATGACGGATTTATGACCATAGAAGAATATATTGAACGTTATTTACTAGAAAAATATAAAGTGGCATACACGTATGAAAGTATTTATGATATGGGAAATCCTCATGAATTAGCTGGCGATAAATGCCAAGAATCCGCTTTGGCAAGAGAAATTCTCACTAAAATGAGTTTGGTAGATGAGAATGATATAGAAGCAGAAATAGAAGACTTTGTTAAAGGGCTTAACAGGCAGGGTGGCTTAAAATGGCGATTAGAAAAGCATTTGGACTTTAACATTAAATTGTTTGATGTGATAAATCACAGACAGCAGGGAGAATTATGTAAAATTATTTACTTTTTCTACATGTTGGAACATAGGTATTTTCCTAATACTAATGTATTAGAATTACTTAGTAAACCTTCAATGGAAAATATAGACAACTCTTTTTTAAAGTGGAAGACGTGGCATGGGAGCGTCATTAAAGAAATAAAAGAATCTCTTGAAAAAGAATTGTCTCCGTGTGCAAAAAACAATATCAAAGGAGCGGTATCTTATATTGTATCCGAATGGGACATGTATATTGACAAGGTTCTCATAACAATGGATTTTATGGCAGAGGCCGGATATGAATTTAATTTTGAAAATATCATAAACTCATTAAAGTCCGCACCGATGCATGTAAACAAAAAAGCCAGAGAGGACAATCTTTCACCGATAGAACTGCTATATTTGAAGGTGGTGCAGCATGAGCACATTGGTCGGATAAAAGATAAATTGCATATAAATAAGCTTCTTCCTCAGGCAGATTATTGCGTGCCCTTAGATTTGATTAAAGAAATGAAAGAGTTATACAACAGAAAAGTAGAAATCAATGGTACTGAAAAATACATATCTGACAAGGCTGCGGTAATCGCTAAATATATTTATCTGAAATTAGATACAAATAAGGAAGAACACAGAAGAATACGGTACCACAAAAAAAAAGTGCCTAAAATTTTAGAATTCTGTAGCCGCGCAAGATTGAAAACCAACAAAGAGGATATAGTTACTGAACTATGGATAATATCGTGTTTACAAGCAATTATATCCGATAGCGGAAATGAGATTTTTGATTACGCATTTTACAGCTATGAGAGCAAAAGCAGAAGAAAACAGCATGTTCTGGGAGCGTTAAAGGGCGATAAGCCGCCTTGTGATGCTTTACAAATTTACTGGGTACGCAAAGTCCTGGACCACTGGTATGCAAATATAGGCCGATATAATGAAAGAGTAAAGCTCAGAAAATTAGAAAATGCCTGCGACAACATTTTATTAGAAATACTGAAATGTCAGAATATCGGCGAAATGTTACAGCTTCACAGCTTGTATTATAACAATTTGTAAACTAAAGATGATTGAAAAAATGGAGTGCTCCGTAAAATGCGGAGTGCTCCATTCTATTTTAAAGGTGGAAAAAACGGAGTGTTTTGTGTTTCGACAGAATAATTTTTATACTTTAAAATTGCAATATATTAGATATTTTTTAAGGATTGATGCTAAAGAGATACGCACACCGTGGCGTATAACACGGTAACTAAAGTGTTTTGCTATTATCTGATTACAATAGCTTACATGGCAAAACCAGGATTTGGGTGTACTAAAACAATGCACCCCAACGAAATTTGCGTTGAAAATTAAAAAGTTCGAAGTTCAAGCTGATTGAGCTTGAAAACTCAACTTAGAAGGAGGAAAAATATGAAAAAGAAAACTACTTGTGGAAAGGTTATTGAATTTTCTAACTATGTGCCGGATTTGGAGGGTCACATAAATGAACTTGCAAATTACGAATCTGTCAATGTGGATGAATTTATCTCGTTTTTGGAGAGCCAAAAACTGGGGTCGGTCGGCAAATGCGCTATTTGAAGCCATATTTATGTGTATAGCTGAAATAACCCCGCCCCAGTTATTAATGATGATGATGCACACTGTTGTTCAAAATGCAATGCCGAAGTCGTTATCCCGGCACGCTTTGCAAGTATTAAAAAGCACTGCAAAAAAACCCAGTAATTTTGTTAGCTTGGCGGGTTTCTTCATATAAACCCGTTCAGGTAAATTTTTTACATAACCAAGCTTTGTTCTTCTTCTCCTTCTTCACACGGATTTTGCCATGTGTATTTCTGGTTTTAGTATCGTTTTGAGCAGATATATATTCCGGCTTATTAAGGTGAAGAAGAAGATGGAAGGAATATAGCAATCCATTGAATAGGGGTGTTATATCATGAGATATTATGATAATTATATTTTGGAAGATCAGGCGGACGAGTTGGCTGAAAAAATCGTCAAGTGTTATAAAGGCTACGGGGTCTCCATCAATATCAAGGACAAAGGTATTACAATTTTAGAAGACCGATTTAAGTTTGGAATAAAACTCCTACCCGGAACGAGGGTAGCTGATATTAAAAAGTACGAAACAGATATCCGGATGTCATTGAAACTTTCACTGTTCCAAGTGGTAGTGGAGCACTTAGGCATCTATCTTGTTGCATCTAAAGGTTTCTCATTGGATAACAGTCTGTTTAGGATTCTGGCTAGCCCCGAATATGCAGAGGCCAAGAAAAAAATGCGAATTCCACACCCTATTGGATTCGATGCTACTGGTAAGCCGTTCATAGCTGATTTGACGAAATATCCACAACTAATGATAGCAGGCTCTACAAGTTCAGGTAAAACCTTAAGCTTAAAAGCCTTACTGATGGGAATTGTTTTAGAATATTCACCCCAAGACGTTAAGCTACTGGTATGCGATAGAGCAGGTGACTTGGATGTATTCGCTGGAATTCCTCATCTGGCATATCCAATTATAGAGAATTCTGAGACTTTCTTGAAAGTTATTCTTGAAATGAAAAACGAACTGGAACGGAGGATTGGCTTAAAACATAGTGCTGAATTTAATAGACTGCCAAGTATAATCTTCGTGACAGATGAATTTCTTGCATTTATTTCGGAGATGGCAAACAAGAGCATGACTCAATTGGCTGCTAAAACCATCTCTGATATTTTACGTAGAGGCAGACATGCAAAAATTCATATGGTGCTAGCTGCCCATAACCCAACACAAAGCAATATGCACATTGATCTTAGCGATATTCCGGCACGAATGGCTTTCCGCTGTGTAAAGTTCACTAATTCCGTTACAATCCTAGGTGAAAGCGGAGCTGAAAAATTGTTGGGAAATGGTGACATGTTGTTTCAATCCCCTTATTTCGATAGGCTGCAACGTATTCAAGGAGCGTATATTTCAGAGGAACAAGTCAAGACTGCTCTTAAACAAGTTCGATTAAAATTTAGCAATAAATCTCCAAAAGAAAAAGTCTATGACTTGCTCAATGATATCAAAAATGGATTCGTAATAAATGATGCAGCCTTATTAAAAATTGAGCCAGAGTATGACCTAAAAATTGACCCTGTGCCTAAGAAACAGGAAATCGACGATAAACTTCTTGCCGAGATTATCATGTGGGTATTAGCGCATAATTCAATCTCTTGTAACTTAATTAAGGATACATTCCGCATAGGTTGGAAGAGAGCCGGTGAATTTCTTGAGAAGCTATATGGATTTGGCGTCGTAGGAGACATATATGCGAAACTTCCAAGACCTGTCATCCCTGTTGATTACGTGGATTTATCAGACGATATTGTAAGCTTTTTGAACAAGAATGGTTATCCAGAAGATCTCATAAAAAATGCTCTTAGATACAAAGCATTGAATGGAGATTAACCGCATTCGGGATAACTGAAATTATATATTCTAACTCTGAAAGCCTATACCAAATATAATTTAAATTACGAGGTGAATAACTTTATGAAGAAGATGATATCTGTTAAAGAGGCCGCTTTAGTATCCGGTCTTAGCGAATATGAAATAAGAATAGGACTTAAACAAGGGAGGTTTCCCTTCTATGCCGTTGGAAACAAGGGTAAAAAGTATTTGCTGGATTACGTGCTATTTCTTGAAACGCTAAACAATATTTCTCTAAGTAATATGCAAGCCGCTAAAGAAGAGGCATTCGATTCAAGAGAAAGTAATATTGTCACTTATAACAACATTAGAAAAATTAAAGCCCAGTAGTAGCCTTCATCACAAGAACAGGTGGATGTGGAAAAGATACTTCTGCCTGTGCTTGTATTCTTTATATGCCAAAAAGGAGTGGTAAAAATGGCAACAATCGAAAAAAGAGGAGAAAATTCTTACCGTCTTACAGTATCTTGCGGATATGATAGCAGAGGTAAAAAAATATTTAAAAAGAAAACAATTACCTTACCAACAAACATGACCGAAAAACAACGTGAAAAAGAGTTGCAAAAGCAGTTTAATCTATTTCAAGAGGCTGTTGAAAAGGGAACATACCTGGATGGGAGCAAAATAACCTTCGGCGAATTCATTAACAAGTGGCTTGTGGACTATGCAGAAAAAGAACTTGCACCCAGCACATTACACGTCTACAAAACCCGAATCGAAAAACGAATTATTCCGGCATTAGGTCATATTAAGCTAGACAGACTACAACCAGCGCACTTATTGGAATTTTACAACAACTTAGGTGAAAGCGGTATATGTCTAGATGAATTGTATGTTATATCCAGTGATTATTCCGGCAAAATTGAAAACATTGGTGATATAAGCATCTCTTGCGGTATAAATCAAAGAACTTTAAAGAAAATTAAAAAACAGCTTCCCACAAACAAAGAAACTGCAAACAAATTAAGCAACTATTTTGGTATTCCACTACATAAGCTATTCTCTATACTTGAATCAGATAAAAAACTTTCGAGCAGAACTATTTCACATCATCACCGTTTAATATCTGCACTGCTCACAGCTGCTGTTCAATGGCAACTGATTGAGTCAAATCCTGCGAAAAGGCTAAAACCGCCAAAGGTTGAAAAAAGCCATGCTAAATTTTATGATAATACAGATGTCGTAAAAATGTTTGAGTGTCTTGAAAGTGAGCCTTTGCAATATAAAGTCATGATTTACATTACAATTTATGAAGGCTTACGGCTCTCCGAGTTGGTTGCCCTTGAATGGAATGATATATCAGGAAATATTCTCTCAATTAACAAATCAAGGCAATATGTTTCCGGAAAAGGATGCTTTGAAAAAACAACAAAAACGGATTCAAGCAATCGGGAAATTACTTTACCTAATAATGTTATCTCTTTGCTCGAAGAGTATCATACTTGGCAAAACGAAGAGCAAAATAAATTGGGTGATCTATGGAAAGGTAGTAACAAGCTTTTCACACAGACAGACGGTACTCCTATATTTCCTTCCCGACCTACGGTTTGGTTTCATGCCTTTCTAAAACGCCATAACCTGCCGCTGATAACGTTTCATCAACTCAGGCATACAAATGCTTCTCTTCTCGTGTCTCTGGGAGTAGATATAACAACAGTCAGCAAACGTTTAGGACATTCTCGCGCATCAACTACTTTAGATATTTACGCCCATTCAATAAAAAGTCGGGATGAAGAGGCAGCAACTAAATTAGAAAATCTGCTATTAGTTGATAAAAATAATACAAATAGTACTGATGAAAATTCTTCGGATTAGTGTATTATATTTCTTAACATCTTATAGTTTTATTTTCTAGTAGTACCAAAATAGTACCTATTTCAACAAAATAACATAAAAGTTAAACAGCCTCGTTTACAGGAATCCCTGTAAATGAGACTGTTTATTGTCTAAAATTAGCATCATTGATACAAATAATTTTTCTTCGTTATAGTTCGGGGGGTGCATTTTTTAGAGAGGGCAACCGCAAAAACAACCTATATCGCAACACTTTTCGGCAATCAGCTAATCAAAAGCAACGGTAAATTCACATTTAGAGTGCTATTATATCCGTTACAAACTAGAACTACAGTATTATCATTATAACACTCAATTTTAAACTCTGATTATTTGCTATCATTTTCATGGAAGTCTTTATATTTCTCAGCTAATGGATCGTTGCCATCTCTCATCATTTCTTCAAAAAACTCTGGTGGTGGCTCTTTAAAGTCGGGGTCATAATTGTCTATGTCACTATGCAGTCCATAAATATCTGGATACAACTCCTTTCCAAATGCATCCTTGTCAAAGTATTTTATCAGAACTCTGCAAATAGATTCCTCTAGTTCAAGTTGCATCTTCTTTCTTATTTCAAAGGACAGATCATTAAACTGCCTGATGGACAAGTTATGTATTATGAGGATGTTTTCCAAATAACGATCATAAAGAAAATGCTCGTCAATTTTGTCTCTTTGTTGTTTAAGAAGATACGGATAGCGTTCTGCTTTAAGGTTATATAAAGCCAATGCACGAATATTCGGGTCTTTATACTTTTCCACATTTCGGTGATATTTGCCGGATATGTACTCCGGGTCTACATCAAAATATTTAGCGATATCATCAAGTAATTTTGGCGAAATTTGTCCATCGATAAGAGCACGACGGATTGTTTTTTCGGACCAGCCAACACCGCCAGTCACTTTTCCCAATTTTCTTATACTGCTGCTACGTAGTTTTAATATTTCTTCAAAGCATTTTCGTTCAAAAGGAATTTTGTCTTTTTTCTTATTATCCATATTCACTCCAACTGCGGACATAATATCAATAAATGGCCGCACCCGTTCCTGTTTGAATCCATTGACACTCATACATTAACATTCTATAATAATGACAAGGTGAGGTCATCGTTGTCCGCACTTGTTAATGTATCATAAGTCTATACAAAAATCAATAAATATGGAGATTGTTTATGGACAGAGAAATGAAGAACATCGAAAATTATGAACACAGTTTCATTACTTGGGTAAAAAAATACAAAAAAGGTATCCTCATTGCCGGAGGCGCTATCGTTGCAATTGGATCAGGTTATGTAGTCTATAAAAATTGGAGTTCTATACATGCCTTATTCAAATCCTTTAAGCCTGAGCCGATTGCGAACAACAACTCACAGATATATGTTGAGGCTGCAATGCCAGTTGTGGATGTCATTCCAGAAATTCGGGCAGAAACGGTCAATAGAATTATCAATGCGGGTAAGGCTTTCGGTGCTTCCGGACACAACCGTAATCTTCCAAATGGTCGGAATGCTTCAGCAGAGAAGGTTGCTTTAGCATTAGAACGTGGCATTAAGCTTGCTGAAAACCAGACATGGGTCGAAGACTACTTAAAGAACTGCACCGCCGCCTGATCTAAATCATTTATGAGGAGGTAACTTATATGAAGTGTCCTGAATGCAGTGCAAAGTTGATCAACTACGAAACCTTCTGGGATTGCCCAGAATGCGGTTATTTCAAGGAAAAAGCAAAATACACAGAACTTGAGGAGCAGAATAAAAAGTTTCTCAAGAAGTTTTTTGGTGATGATGATGTACCAGTAGGATGTAACGCCTGCGGTAATCCGTCATACCCAGCTTGTCAGTCTAGTTGCCCTCTATTCGATGATTAATATCTACTAAATTCTTCTTTCATATAAAATAAACAACATTCAATATATGAAATCACCACCTGCATGATATATACCTAACAATGCCTGGGACATAGGCTATAATAAATTTTCTGTTGACCTTAATTCTCCTTTTCACTAACACATAAAATTTCTTCTGATTAGTTTGTTATGTTTCCTATACAATCTAATAGTATTGTTTTCTCGTAGTACCCAAATAGTACCCAATTCAACAAAAACAATATAAAAGGTAAAAGCCTCATTTACGGGAAACCCGGTAAATGAGGCTTTTTACTGGAGGCGCCACACGGATTCGGACCGTGGGATAAGGGTTTTGCAGACCCTTGCCTTACCACTTGGCTATGGCGCCATATCTCTTACAGCTAGTATATGATAACATGAATGAACTGCGATGTCAACACTCGTAAAGATGGGTTTTATCAGGGTTGCAACACAGCTTGTTACACACCTCAAAGGCTGGAATCACTACATTTCACTCTTAGCCTTTTCCGAACTAATATTTATATTCATCGATATCCTCTAAAATCCAGCTACATGGGGTAAAAGTAAATGCCCCATAAATCTCCCCTCTGAGCGGAAGGCATTTTTGTTATCTGCACTCGTCAGCATGCTATCCAAGATATCATAACCTTCATAGCCTGAATAAACCTGATGAATTTTTGACACAAAAACACCTCCCGTCCTCAGTAACATTTAGTCAGTAACATTTATCAATAACTTTTTTATCTATAGATAACCGTCAATAAACTATCCTATTCAAATTTCACATACTTGGCATAATCTTTAAAGATAAGGTAAGTCGGATCGACATCCTCTTCTATATTCGGAAATCTTCCGGAGACAGCGTGGAATCGGTTATCTACGGTATCATCATTTGTTGAAGATACCTCAAAAAGCATTACCTTTCCAGTCCCAGGCTCCCCAATCAAGCGATGATATTGTCCGGGCAGCAGGCAAATACTTTCGCCAGGCTTGATTCTCAGCACATCACCGGATTGGACTGTTTTGGCTTGTCCATCAATCGTAATCGTCACCGGATCCTCCGTGAATTCGCCGTTTTTATCGGATGAATGCATCTCAACCAGGAGATTGCCTCCGCCCCGATTAATAATATCCTCCATCTTTTTCCAGTGAAAATGATAGGGCAGTTCCTGTCCGTCATCTACAAGCAGGAGCTTCTCGGCATATGGCTTCGGATATTTGGCCTTATTTGCCAGATTACCATTCCTGTAAGTGAAAATCAACAGACCCACTTTCTCAAAATCATTACTTCCGAAGTCTGTAATATCCCATCCGAGCATATTATCGACAATTTCTCTATATTCGGTGCCGGCTTTCATCCAATCCTCCTTTTTCCAGGAGGCAAAAGAAGGCATCGGTATATTCCTGCTGTTCATGTACTCTATCGCATTGCTAATTATGATGTTCAGCTCTGATCTTTTCATAGGTTCAAGTCCCTTCGTGTTCAGCTCATAATAGAGTTGTCAATTTTAGAATTTTATTATTGTATAAATTCCAATGTTTTTAAGTGTTAATCTGTTCTTGTTGATATCTGCTATAATCGATTCGTTCTCCGGAAAGCTGTGTACTTGCACCTGATCCGCATTAAATGAAAGGTCAAATGCTGCATCGATCGGATCTATTCTATGAGTAGCCTCATTGTAATTATAATTAACAATGTGCAAAACAACCTTATCACCGTTCCTATGCACCGAAATACCCATCCTGTCGGAGTCATCCGCATGAATGATTCCTTTATTGCACGCCAGTTCATTCACAAGCAGATTCAAGTCGGTTTCCTGGTAATTCCTGAACGAAGCAAGGCCGCCAACCTTCCTTGCCGCCGTTATCACTTCTCCACCGGCTTTTGCATACTCGTTGATAACTTTCACCGTCTGATCATCCATAAGGAATGCATCAGGAACGACAAGCTTTTTATATTGTGAAAGGCGTTCAGAAGTAACAGGTTCATCAGGGCTTTCAAACAAAACGTTATATAGTACATTCCTGTTGCTCAGCATCTGAACCAAATCAAAGAATGTTCTGAAGCTGCCATCCTGTGCGAATGCTCCCAGTCTCCCCAGTTCCTCACCCTCTGCAAATTCTACTGCTGTCTTCTTTCCTTCATCCGGTTCGGACATCAAATTCTCGTACGCAGACAGTGCATCATAGACAACTGCAATATCTGCAACAGGATTCCTCGGGAAGAGCTCTTCACGTTCATCAAGCCACGATCCAAGCTTTTTAAGAACTCTTAAATCCGGCCAGAAAGCATCCTTGACCTGGTTCTGCAGCCAGGAACCATAAGGGAATGAGACATGGAACCCGTGTGCCATGGGTTCAAGGGCAAAAACGGTGAATCTGTCATTGATATTATTTTTAATATCCTCAAGCATATCCCTTACATATTGGTTCGGGTCCTCAACAAAACAGGATTCTTTGCCATTCAGCCAGCCGAAGGCATATTTGTACCATCCGTCCTGTCTCAGTTCTATTTTGGTCTTTTCACCTGCAAGAATGTCGAGATGCTTTTTGCAACTCCATGAGTACGGATAACATTGGAAAAGGTTCGCGGTGACTCTCATTGCCTTTCCTCTTGTCCTTAGCGAATATTCCTTTATATGTCTGGAAAGCTCGCCGACAACCCATTCAATGCTGTCCATCTGCATATCTGCGAAATTGCGGAAAAGCGGGATCTCCCACCTGTCGTTCCCGTTGCTGGAGACGATGTCCTTATCCTTGTATCCTTTGGAAAGTAAATACTGCCTGTAATCAAAGTTCACTACATCCCCGGCATCCGCAGGCAACCCGATTTTGTTTTTAACAATATATCTTCTGAATTTGTCCATGCATTCCTCGCAGAAACAGCCTGCATTCTAGAGAACATGCTTTTGCGTATCGTATTCGTCAATATGAAGCCCACCTGCTCCGGCGTCCGACATCATTTCCACATCTCTTTTCATATAGGCGAGATAGGAATCTTTATTGGAGCAGGGTGAATAGCATTTATGATCATGATCGGGCGCCATCAGCCAGGCAGACAGGATATTCCTGCCTTCCAGCGATACGGCCTTGAAGCCTTCAAGAAAATCTCCTACTTTGTTTCCCTTGTAATCCAGCAGCCCATCAGGGAAATATTTTTCAATTGGATCAAAGAGCTTGGGATATTTGTTTGTCGAAAGCTCGCTCATTCCCAAATACTTTCTGTTGTTTGATGCTCCGCGCAGTATGTTGAGTGACAGAAGCTCGGACTCATCCTCATTGAATTCAGCACCAAACTCCCAGAGCTGTGCCTTCCACAGTACTGAAAACACCTCTATGCCTCTTTTTGCACATTCTCCGCAGAACTCCTTATCATTCATAAAGCCATAAAGCCGCAGTCTTGGCGGAATAGCCTCATTTGCCTCTTTATCAAGGTACGGCAGACCTATGGCTCCGCTGCCGAGACAGGACCATATCAGCGTATTGGCCTTGATATCGACAATGTCTTCAACCATGTGCAGATTTTTCATCGGAAGACTTGGGTGGTAATTCCACATATCTCGGTACCATCCCATAAAATATAATCCTCTTAACATAACATCACCCTCCATTTGTTGGAATCCTATATGAACCAGGGCGCCATCAACTCTTGACGCCCGAAAGCACAGTGCCCTGAATAAGATACTTCTGACCAAATATATACACAATTGCAGGAACGATAAGGGATATCATAACGCCGGCCATTATCGTGGATAAACTGCCGACGGACTGGTAACCTTTTAATAGCTGCATACCCATTGGCAATGTAAATTGTTCCTGTGAATTCAAATAAATCAATCCGGAGAAGAAATTGTTCCATTGTGCTATGAATGTCATAAATCCGCAAACCATCAGGGACGGGACAGACATCGGCAATATAACGCTCCAGAAGATCCTGAATTTACCTGCGCCGTCTATCAGGGCCGCTTCATCGTAGCTTTTCGGTATTGTCTGCATGAACTGCCTCATAAGAAATATGGAGAACGGACTTGCCACATAAGGGAGAATAACAGCCCAATGCGTATCAACAAGACCCACCTTTGAAATCATCAGGTACTGGGCGATAATAATTGACTGATACGGAATCATCAAACCAGTCAGCAGATAGGTAAAAATTGCGTTACTCCCTTTAAACTTGAATCTTGAGAATGCATAAGCAGCCATAGAGGCAAACAATATCTGTACAATCGTTATACTCAATGTTACCTTGACACTGTTAAATATGAACTTTGCAAACGGAACTGCTGTAAAGACGTAGGCATAATTACTCCAATACCAGTCTGTCGGAAAAAAAGACGGCGGCAGATTGAACGAATCCTTGGGAAGCCTCAGGGAAGTGGCAAAGACCCAAAAGAAAGGGAAAACCATGAATACTGAGAACAATAATAACAATGCTATAAAAATTATTTTTTTACTTTTCTTAAGGATAAACCCGGATTTTCTCGTTACCATTTCAACACCTCCTATCGGTCTATTTTATTCGTAATCGTAAGAAACCCATTTTTTTTGCAAATATAGTTGTATAAACGTAACCGCAAGGACAATCGCAAACAATATCACACCCAATGTAGAAGCATAACCAATTTGAAACTCGCCAAAGCCCTTTCGGTAAATGTGCATTGCGATTGTCTGCGATGCAACGCCAGGCCCGCCTTTTGTAAGGAAGTAGGGTTCATCGAACATCTGGAAACAATTAATAAGTGTAATTATAATAACAAAGAAAAGCGTCGGGGTAAGCATTGGCAATTTGATTCCGAAAAGAATCTGCCTGCCATTTGCGCCATCGATAGAAGCAGCCTCTATATATGAATCCGGAATGTTTTGCAACCCGATCAGGTAATACAAAAATGCATTTCCGATGAATTTCCATGCACTGAATATTGCCACAGCCAGCAACGACCATTTCGTAGAGGTAAGCCAATGTACAGGTGTAATACCAAATAGGCGAAGGTAGTAGTCAATTACACCAAAATTAAAATCGAACATAAAACCCCAAACGATTGCAACCGATGCCGTTGTTACAACAAGTGGAAAATAGAAGGTTGTTCTGAAAAATCCCATTAGGTATTTATTTTTAATTGAAGTTACCGCCAAAGCCAGAACTAGCCCTAAAATGATATGCATTGGCGCTATAAACGAAATAAACTTCAGTGTATTTAGCATAACTGTGCCAAAATCCGGATCAGTAAAAAGAGCTCTGAAATTATCAAGGCCAATAAATCTGGCTGGCGAAATCAAACTATAATTGGTAAAATCCAGTACAAACACAGTTAATAAAATGGGAATAGCAACAAAGATTGTGAAGAACAAAACCGAAGGAGCAATGAAAAGATATCCAATTGCATTCTCCGCCTTAGCATTCTTTAGTTTTTGATCCCTTTTGAAATGAATATTCATATTCTTCAAAATCCCTTCCGATATTAGCGTATCAAGGGGGATCAAAGTCCCCCCCAATATCATTATTTAGTATTCCTTAATTTTTAAACAAGCTGTCGATTAACTTGAGATTAGCGGGATCTTTTCTATACTGGCTGTTGGCAAAAACCTGCTGTATTTCTTCCTGTGCTTTGTCAAGCGCCTCTTTTACAGGCATTTGATTTGCATATATAATATTCATATACTTCGAATATACAAACCCCAACTCAGCATATTCCGGTGGATCCTGACTTCTGCGCCAATTATTCTGCGCATAAACGTCGGTATACGCCTGCCAGTTCTGCGGTACGCCAAGAGCCGGGCAAATCTGTGCGGCATAGTCCGTATTGGCAGGTAAGGAACCTTTTGCCATAAAGGTATTGACATAGTCATATTTCGCTGTCCAGGTTGCAAGAGTCTTAGCCTCTTCAGGGTACTTGGTCGAGTTAAGTACAATAAATGCTGCTGATCCTGCACATGTTTTCTGGCTCTTCATTTTTGGAAGATTTTGTACATATATGTTTTTTACACCACTGGCAACAAAGTCATTTGTGACCCATCTTCCCCACCAGCCTATTGCAATACGACCCTGAGTCATTAACTGAACATCATTGATACTTGGCTCAGGCTGGGGTGCCCAGCCTTTTTTGATCGCATCCTGCAGAAATTCAAACACTTCGATATTCTCAGGGGAGTTGATGGCACCGGCTGACCAATCATCGTTCAGCGGGCTTCCACCATTGCTGTACAGCAAGGCCTGCAGGCAGAAAAAGTTGGTCGGAACTCCAAAAGCGTACTTTCCGTTCGTCGGATCTGAAAGCTTTGGTGCAATTGCCTTGAGATCATCAATCGTCCAATCGGCTTTCGGCATTTCAAGACCTGCTTCCGTAAAACGATCCATATTGATATTGGTCACAACAGAGTTTGCTTCATATGGTATGCCATATGTTTTGCCATCGACCACAAAAATATCAGCCAATGCCTTCGGGATATTTTTAGTAACCGGGCCTAATTCGTCCTGATGTGCCTGGATATAGTCATCAATAGGCATGGCAATATTATTCATTACCATCATAGCGACGCCTTCCAGTCCCAGACCAGCAACATCCGGAGCCTGACCGCCTGCGATCATGGTCTGGATCTTGGTAAGATATCCGTTCCAGTTGCCGGTATCACTTGTTATATACATAAATTCCGGTTCAATGTTGGGATGCTCTTTTGTAAACAATGCAAAAACATCTTTTTGTGTCTGTGACAAATTCTGTCCGTCACTGAAAAGTGAAATTTTCAGTTTGACTTTTTCACCGCTTGCAGTACTGGCCGGTGCATTGGAACTCTCAGCCGGAGCACTTGAAGCTGGTGCCGTTACTGCTTGTGTTGTCGCATTCTGTGTGGTTGTACCGCTTCCGCACGCTATCAATGACATCATCATTGATATTGCTAATGCAATTACAACCAAAATCCTTAGTTTTTTCATGATCCATCCTCCTTAAATTAGTTGATTGCTTTTTATGTTAATGCCCTGGAGAGCATCTACATCAGCTTCTAGAAAATGGCTGTCTGTTCACCATAAATACAGACATTTGTATAACTTAATCGTTTAAGTTGACAAATATTCATAAGAAAATTGAATTTTCTATAATACTTTTTATCTATAGAGCGTTATAGTATTAGCCTTTTTTCTTTCGTGGATTCTCTTATTATCAGTTCAGGTTTAATAAAGACAGAATGGATACTTCCGCGATTGTTGTTCTTAATGATGTCCAAAAGGGTATCGACACCTGTATTGACCATTCTGGGTATATCCTGGCTTACGGTCGTAATAGGTATTGATGCTATCGATGAAAACACAACATTATCAAATCCTGCTAATGAGATATCTTCAGGGACTTTTATATTTTTGTCATGAAGGGCGTTTAATACTCCGAGAGCCATGTAATCATTTGCAGTTACGATAGCATCGATGTTATCAACATTATTTACCAGCTTTATCGTCGATTGATAAGCCTGCTCAAAAGTAACCATCGGACACTCAATAATATAGCTGTTGTCGAATGCAACCTTCAATTCTTCAAAGGCCGCCTTGTAGCCTTCAAGTCTGAAGTCGGTCGCAACGGACTGATAATTGCCGCATATAAAGTAGATATGCCGGTGGCCCAAATTCAGGAGATATTTTACCAGGCTGTACATTCCTTCTTTAAGGTCCACCATGATAAAAGGAAGATCCGTGCCATTATAGAATGAGGATATGAACACACATGGCAAGTGTTGCTGACTGATTGTTTCGTAATACGAAATATTACTGTTGGGCTTATTTGTCGGTACTATAATAATACCTTCTACCTGCTTTGATATAAACTCATCTATTATTTCCGCTTCTGTCATGTAATCTTCATTTGAGATTGCTATAATCAGATGATATCCATATTCTCTTATGTAGGAGTCAACACATTTTACGATTTTCCCGTAATAAGGGTTTTCCGTGTCGGGAACAACCAGACCGATCGTCCGGCTCTTCCGTTCTACAAGACCGCGTGCGAAAGCGTTAGGCTTATAGTTGTATTTGCTTGCCAGTTCCTTAACTTTGGAACGGGTCTCCTCGCTTACGCCCTTTTTATCATTTAAAGCCAAGCTTACAGCAGCTTCTGAGATATTCGCCAATTTCGCAATGTCTTGTAATGTGTATTTCATATTTCCCCACTCACAAATTAATTTTAAGTACTTAACTCATTAATTAAACTTAAGTTTCTTATTAATAATTCTTTTTCAGCTAAAAAAATAATCACTCAAGGAGTTTATATACTGTGTTTATGCCGTTACTTCAGTACATTAATCGCTTAAGTGATTTTAGTATACCATAGGCATTAAAAAATGTCTATACTTTTTATTTCAAACTTCATTTAATTCAAGCAATACCCTTAACTCTTCTTTAGCTCTTCCTTAGCTCTTCCTTAGCTCTTCTTTAGCTCATCCAGTGTTTCTTTTGCAAGTGCTGCATTTGCATGAAATGCGCTGACCTTATCACATGAATAATCCGCACAGTGCGCACAGTTGTCCACACCTCTCCCGATCCCGCATTTACGGATCTCACACATCGCGCAATATCCGATATGGCGTCCCTCTCTGGAGAGACATCCGTCACAGTTCACATCCTCCGGTTTCATCTGCATATTGAACGCCTTGCCCCATTCTTCCGCCAACTTCGCCCGTGCGACATCATCATTATTGATGGTGGCAACATATGCCGGACAAACACTGCAATCCAACCCGCAAAATGCTATAATCTTTTCCATTTGAACCCCTCCTATGCATATTATACTGATATATTACAGCATGGCTGTGACAGATGTATGTCATGTTTACATAAAACCGAGACAATTTGATGTCACTGATCAGTCCCCTACAAAGACAAAAAAAAAAAAACGCACTAAGCGCTTTATTTTTGGAGCGGGATACGAGATTCGGACTCGCGACTTTCACCTTG
>WSSedL1CaDRAFT_10001052_pt1 | contig 17399 bp, 14 predicted proteins | sample WetSurSL1Cattail_FD_9464 | JGI IMG/M metagenome (IMG submission 9464)
TTGGCAAGCCGCAGCACAAAATTGGATATTAAACAGCATAAATTTCAATAACAACTCCGATACAACACCATCACACCAACGACAAAACCTCAACACAACAACAGACAAAAATTATGCTGAACCCTTGTAACTGTCATTGCGAGGAACGAAGCAATCTCACTTTGCGAACCTTTCATTGTCACACAGAGCATAATCAAAAAATGCTTTTTGAAGCAAAAAACTCTTAGTTATGGAAAATGAAATTAAATCCCACTACAGCTACACCGAAGTAATCAATTGGCTCGAAAAAAAAGGAATCGAACTTTATGGCAATAACTTCAAAATAGTAGAAACCGATTACCTAATAGTGTACAAGCTCATTGCCTATTTTCTAAAAGACGAACCAAGTTGTTTTCAATATGGTCTTGACTTCAACAAAGGAATTTTACTTTCAGGACCAATAAATACACTTAACAACAAATAATTTGAATGATCACATTTCTTTTTAAGAAGATAATACTTTGTAAATTTTTTATAATTAAAAGTTATCTGTTTATTCTAATTATACGATTTAAGTTATTGTATTTATTGGGTATCACTATAAATCTTATATTTTTTGAAATCTCAATAAATTGACTAAAATTATGTATTTATCATCATTAAAAATTAAAAAAAATATTGATAGTGCTTTTTTTATTCAAAAAAACTTCATCCGTGTAGTGTTTTATATACAAAATATTATATATTTGTGCAATCGGTTGTGTGTGGTTAGTGATGTAAAATATAATTTTTCTTGCTAAAAAATCGCTGACTTTGTTAAGCTTATTAGTTCATAATAAGACAATATTTTGTGATTATTATAACGCTATAAGTATTGTTAAATAGATCTAAAGTGTAAGAAATAAAACGAGTGAGGTATTAAACATTAAAAGTATAACTAGAGCATTGAAAACTCTTTTAAACAATATAGTACTTGTATCAAAATTATCAGTAATTCTTCTGGTATTTGCTATTATTTTGTTTATACCTCAGATCAATGTTCAAGAATATGTATTGCCTACCATCACAAGTAAATTCATTTATTTTATGTATGGTATTCTCTCTCTTTGTGGAATCTATACTTTTAACATTATTTTTTCAAAAGAAATAACATTCTCCTTTTCTAAAATAGACATAGCCCTATTTGTATTAGTACTCTATATTTCATTCAATCGTTATTTTATACAATCGCAATATGGGTTTTCAATTCGTTATATCGAATTATTGGGATTAAGTTTCTTGTATGTGGTATTACGAAGTATAGATGTTAAAAATTATTTTTGGTTACTATTAGCAGTGATCCTTTCTGGAATAATACAAGCCGTGTATGGTAATCTTCAATTATTGGGATATTATCCCTCAAACCATTCTGGATTTAAAATGACAGGCAGTTTCTTCAATCCAGGACCTTATGCCGGTTTTTTGGTCAGTGTTTGGGCTGTCGCATTGGGGATGTATTTGTTTAAAGAAAATATCACAATTCAAATACAATCCCAAATAAAAAGCAAAATTCCGTTTTTTAATGAAGTCATAAAATACGTTTTTGAATACATTCCTTTATTAGGAATTATTAGCATTGCCATAGTACTTCCCGCTCTACAATCAAGAGCTTCTTGGATAGCTGCAGTTGTGAGTAGCATGGTTTTATTGGAACTTAGATATTCGGTTTTAAAAAACCTATTCAAAAAAGCAAATGCGTTCAAAAGAACTATTGTAGCAGTTCTCTTCCTTGGGATTCTAGGTACTGGACTTTTTAGTGTTTATATCTTTAAAAAAGGATCCTCGGATGGTCGTGCTTTCATTTGGAAAGTAACCACCGAAATGATTGCAGACCATCCTATTTTTGGTGTAGGCTTTGACCGTTTCAAGGCACATTATATGAACTATCAATCGCAATACTTTCATAAAAATGGCGAAACTCTAGAATCAATTGTAGCCGATAATACTTACTATGCTTTCAATGAAGGTTTGCAGTTTGTATCCGAAAATGGACTATTAGGGTTGATGGTATTACTAATTGTGATGTATGTTTTGTTTCAAGCAAAAATAAAAGAAGAGTATAAACTCCAATCTTTTATAGTTAAAATGGGACTTTTGACCATAGGTATTTTTGCTTCTTTTTCGTACCCAATGCAAATTCTTCCGATAAAACTAGTATTTGTAATTTTACTTGCCATGCTATCTAGTAGTACTCTGGATAATTTTCAATTTAAAATTACAGAAAACACAAAAAAACTATGGCTATATAAAATGAGTTTTGTCCTGCTGGTTTTCGTTGGTATGTCCCGAACCTTTATCTACGCAAAAGATTTAAATCAAGGGTTTATAACTTGGAATAATGCCTTAACAAGTCATCAATACGGAGATTATAAAGGAGCTGTTCTTGAATTTGAAACCGCGTATCCTATTTTAAAAAAGAATGGGGATTTCTTGATGAATTATGGTAAAACACTATCTATGGCAGGAGAACCACATAAAGCCATTAAAGTATTAAAACAAACGCAGCATTATCAAAACAATACCGTTATAGCCACTGCATTGGGGGATAGTTACAAAGCCACGAAACAGTATGATAAAGCAGAAACAGTATATAAACAAGCCATAAACATGACACCCGGTAAATTTTATGCTAATTATTTATTGGCTAAATTATATGACGCTTCAGGACAAGAGAAAAAAGCCGTTGATATGGCTAACAAACTAATGAATAAAGAAATAAAAATTCCCTCCACAGCCATTAAAGAAATACAGGCAGAAATGAAAAATATCCTGATAAAATATAAATATCCTCCGGGGTTTTAGAAATTAAATAAATCTCACAATGTTCAACTTAAAAAAATACAGCCTATGAAATAAGCCACCACCCAGAGGAAGAATTTATAAACGAAAAAATAACTTTATAATTTCGTACAACTGCTTAAAGTTAAGCAATTGTAATGTTCAGCAAAAGTAACATTCCTATACCACTTTGCAAAAACAATAAATAGATATGGGTATAAATACCTGTTTTAACAAATTAAATTTTATAAAATGAAAAAAATAATAGGAATTTTAGGAGTTGCAGTGATTGCTGTAGCAATGTTTTTTAGTACCAATAATGTTAATGGCTCAACAGTAGATAATAGTTTAGCTAATTTGTTAACTCTTAATTCTGCTAATGCTGAGTGTACTAATACTCCAGGAGCTAATAGAGGTAGATGTCTACAAAACGTTGGTAATTCAGTTAGTTATAGCTGTGTGTATACTAGTACAACTCCTGATTGTAGTGGGAATTCTTAGTAGATTGTAATTTAAATGCCTCTTCTTTTATTAGTAAGGGGCATTTGTCAAAAAACACATAATTATCATTTTTCAATGATGCAATGTTATCAAATATTTTATAATTAGTTATTAAATGAAAAATATATGAATAAAATTAAGGTTGTTTTTTATAGATTATTATTTTTTTCTGTGGTTATTATACTTTTTCAATCTTGTTTGAATTCCGATAAGGAAGGAAGTGTAAATAAATGCAATGAGAGAATTAATTTATATAAATTAAAAAAAGATGTATGCAACGTAGAATTCAAATTAGATTCTGCTACTTCTCCATCATTAGAATATTTAAAATTAATAAAAATTAATGATACTATATTTTTAACTTTCTTGAACACATATAATAATAGAGTGTATTGTTATAATTATAATACAAGAAGATTAAATAGGAAAATATTATTACCAAATGCAAAAGATATAAAAGGCTTTGAAATCATAACATGGGACAGTATAATATCCTATCAATATTGGAATCAAAAAGTAATATTGCAAAATGAAAAGGGAATAGTGTTAAATGAAATGATTGTTCCTATGGAGAATAATAAAAGTGGATATTGTGCACAACCATCAACAGTTGCACCAATTATTTATTATAAAAATAAATTACATCTACTAGGAGGTATTATGACTGATGAAAAAGCTAATGAATTGTCGCATTCAGTAGCAGAAGTAGATTTAGTATCTAAAGAATATAAATATAAATTAAATTTTCCAAAAATATATTCTGACTATTTTTTTGGAGGAATGCAATACAATGTTTTCCTTTCTTATGCCCTAAATGAAAGGGATGGTTTATTTGTAATTAGTTTTCCTGCTTCTCACCAAATAGTATTAACTAAAGATTTTGTAAATTATAAAGAAGTTTGTGCTGGTAGTAAATATATTAGTAATATTCCTGAATATACAAGTGATAAAGATGATAAAGCTTATGAATATTGTTCTGAAAATGGGTATTATTATAGTATCCTATATGATAAGTTTAATAATTTATATTATCGATTGTGTTTATTGCCATCAATGGCAGAGAAGGGAACGGAGAATTATGGAGCAAAAAGAGATCTGTCAATAATTATTTTAAATAATGAATTTAAAATTGTTGGTGAACAACTTTTAAAAGTAGGTAAAGATTTTTCCATAGAAAATATTTCATCAGTTGTTGTAACTCCTGATGGTTTATTATTTCAGAAAAACAACAACATTAATAATGAAGACATTATAAGTTTCTTTAAATATAAAATTATTAAAAAATAAATCTTATGAAAAAAAATATTGTGATTATTGCATTTTTTTTGCAATTGGTTATATCATGTACATCCAAAAGCATTACAAAGGAAGAGTATGTTTCAAAACAGACTGACATGCTACTTGATTCTTTAAATAAATGTTATGAAAAAGTGGTTATTATACCTGGGACAGGATGCTCAGGTTGTATTTCTGAAAGTGAAGATTTTTTGAAAAGTAATTACAGCAAGAAACAAATACTTTTTATTTTGACTAATACTAAATCAATTAAAGTTACAAGTAGTAGAATAGGTGTTAATGTAAAGAATTTGATAAATGTTTACATTGATTTAGAAAATAGATTCTCTAATTATGACAAGCCTATCTATCCAGTTGTAGTTTCATATGATTGTAATACAAAAACAATTAATAATATTTTATTTCAAACACCAGACAGTTATGTTATCAAGAGCCTGTAAATTTATAATAGTATTTATTCTCATTTATTGCTATGGTTGTGGTTTTGAAAAAAGAGATAAAAGTAATATACCTACTGTTAATTTGAACCCCAATAAAACACAAATTGATTGTGTATTATCTGAAATAGGTAAGAATGCTAAATTGATTAGTTTGGAAACAAATTTAAATTGTGTGGTTGGCAATTTTTCATGGCTTGTTTTCATGGATCATGATAATATTATTTATAGATCAGATAAAAAGATATTAATTTTCGATAGTAATGGAAATTATTTAAATAAAATTGATGCTGTAGGTAATGGTCCTGGAGAATATACTACCATTGTAGGAATTGCAATCGATCCAATTATTAAGAATATTTTTATATTGGACAAGGATGCTATTAAGATATTTCATTTCAATGGTAAATTTATGAAAACTATAGAGTTGGGCTATTTCCCTTCAGGTTTATATAGAACAATTGATAAACAAAATTTTGTTTCTGTTAGTCAAAGTTACAAAGAAATAAATAGGGATATGCTGGTTTTGTATGATTCAAATTTTAAAAAAATTAAAACTTTTAAATCTAAAAATTCAGAAAACTTAAATAAAATCAGGCAGGATTTCTTTTTTGCACTTAATCCATATGAAGTTGATAATAAGGTTTTTTATAATGAACCCTATGTTGATACTATTTTTGAGATTACTAATAAGCAATTAAAACCACATTATATTATAGAATCAGGAGAATTTAAGATGAAAATGACAGACGGATTGAATGTTGAAAATTTACATAAAGCATATGAAAAGGATAAAATTACCTTGCCTGGAATTATGGAATCGAGTAAATATTTTTTCTTTAATTATTACTATAAAAAAGAATCTTGTTATAGTGTCTTTAATAAAGATAGTAAAAAAATGATTTTGCATCAGAAGATTTTATTTGAAAATTTAACAAATGAAAACATAAATTTTGGATTTAAAAATGATTTAATTAAAGAAGCTCCTGATTTTTGGCCAGATTATATTGCAGGAAATAAAATGGTAAAAGTACTATTCCCATATTCGTTAACAGAATCGCAAAGAGTAGCTTTTAAATGCAAAGAATCAGATAATCCAATTTTAATGATTGTCACACTGCAATAATTAGAATTTTATGAGCTATTAGAATAAGAAGAGGTATCCATAATAAAATTAAATAAAAGACATAGAAATGAGCAAAATTATTTACCCCAAATTCATAAACCTAAAGATTGTATCTTTTTTAATAGGTAGTTCTTTGTTTTTTAATAGCTGTGCTAAATCAAAAGTCGCTAATGAAACTGTTATAGAAAAAAAAACCTACTTAGCCGAAAAAAACGAAGTAGAAACCATCGTACTGAAAAACGAAGTTTTCCAAAAAGAATTGGTGAGCAATGGCAAAATTATTGCAACCCAAAAAAACAGTGTACAATTTGAGGTCAGTGACAAACTAGAACATTTGTATGTGAAAAATGGGGACAATGTTCGTAAAGGACAGTTGCTGGCTTCCTTATTTTCTTTTAAATACCAGCAAAGACTAGCTCGCGCCGAAATCGATCTAAAAAAAGCCAAGTTTCAGTTTGAAGATATGCTGGTAGGTAGAGGAATTTTCACAACCAAGAAAGACAGTATTCCTAAAGCTACCTATGACATGGTAGCCAGTAGAACGGGTTATGATGCGGCACTGCTGGAATTAAAAACAGCTCAATTTGAACTACAATCAACCAAGCTAATTGCTCCTTTTACTGGAAAAGTAGCTAATATTGAGAGTCGTGTTTATGAGAATGTGAGTGCCGGAAAAAGTTTTATGACTTTGATAGATGATTCGGTTTTTGAGGTAGAATTTTATCTGATAGAATCCGAAATGAAAGATGTTGCCTTACATAGTAGTGTGCAAATAATCCCTTTTGCATTAGGTAAAACCTATAGTGGTCATATCTCCTCTATCAATCCCTTAATAGAAAAAAACGGAACCATCCTGGTAAAAGCCGTGGTGAAAAATGATGGAAAATTGACCGAAGGGATGAATGTAAAAGTGCGAATTGAAAAAGAGGTAAAAGGACAATTGGTCGTTCCTAAATCGGCGGTAGTATTAAGAGACAATCAGGAAGTATTGTTTAAAGTGGTATCTGGAAAAGCGTATTGGACGTATATACAAACCACTCTGGAAAACAGCAGTTCGTATACCGTAATTGCACACCCTGATAAAAGCAGTGCCTCTTTAAAACCAGGAGATACGGTGATTGTGTCTGGAAATTTGAATTTAGCACATGATAGTGAAGTAGTGCTTAAATCTCAAAAATAAAACTATTAATTCTGAGCTATTAAATAGCTTAATAACACGAAAATGAGTTCCTTCAAAGTGAGGGAATGATTATCCATATAAAAAATAAAAAATGAATAATAAAACTTTGATATTTATTTTAGGAATCTATACTTCAGTATGTGTTAGCATTGTAGGTTATTTTTATATTAACCCAACTGAGAGGAGGATTTTGAGTAGATCTGAAAATTTAAATTGGCTTGATTACACCAATTTCAAATACTCCATTTTAATTTCTATTGTTGGATTGATTTTGCTCTTTTCGTTTTTACAGTTATTTAGAAAAATCAAGAATTAAATTGTAATGCATTATACTAAATCTGTGTAAATCTGCAAAATTTGCGTTGAAACTTTAGCACGCAGGTTTTTTCAAATTCTCGCTAAAAAATACAATTTATCGATTACCCACTAATAACTGACATCTATTAACTAACAACTGAATACTAACAACCTCTTATGGTAAAATTTTTAATCAATAAGCCCATTGCGGTCTTAATGACCACACTTTGTATGCTTATTTTAGGGCTGTATGCTTCTGGTTTCATTCCAGTAGCTTTGATGCCTAATATCGATATTCCTGAAATCACGGTACAAGTGGAAGCAGACAATATGTCGGCAAGACAAGTAGAAGACGTCATTGTAAAGAATTTACGGGCTAACTTAATGCAAGTAAGTCATTTGAAAGATATTAAAACGGAATCCAATAATGGCAATGGCATCATTCGGTTGAGTTTTGAACAGGGCACTAAAATTGACTACTCTTTTATTGAAGTCAATGAAAAAATTGACAGAGCTATGGGAAACCTTCCCAAAACAGTCAAACGCCCTAAAGTAATCAAAGCCAATATTACAGATGTTCCAGTGTTTTATTTAAGTCTTACCCTAAAAGACAATGATAAAGAAGGACCAGTTGTTGCCAATACCGAACTATATCCTGTTTCTCAGCAATTTGTTGATTTTAGTCGTTTTGCTAATCAAGTAATCCGTAAGCGCATCGAGCAGGTTGAAGAGGTCGCCATGGTAGATGTAAGTGGATTGGTTTTTTCTGAAATCCGCATTATTCCTGATACAGAAAAATTGAATGCGCTGGGGATTAGTTTGAACGAATTGGAATCAGCCATCAAAACCTATGATATTGAAGTAGGGAGCTTATTGATTAAAGACAACCAATACCAATACAATGTTCGTTTAGGATCTAGTCTCAATAACATTAAAGAAATTGAAAATATTTATATTAAAAAAAGTGATCGCCTTTTTCAATTAAAAGATATCGCACAGGTAATCGAACATCCACAAAAACGTACTGGATTGGTTTTATCGGATGATAAAGAAGCGGTTACGATGGCTATTATCCAGCAAAGTGATGCACGGATGGAAAATTTAAAGGCATCATTGAGTTCCCTTGTTGAACAACTTAAAAAAGATTATCCAACTATAGAATTTTCAATAACCAGAGATCAAACGAAATTGCTGGATGTTGCCATCAGTAATATAAAGCAGGATTTAGTATGGGGAATTTTACTCGCATTTGGAGTGATGTTTCTATTTTTAAAAGATGTTAAATCGCCTTTGCTGATAGGCATATCGGTTCCTGTTTCCCTAATTATTAGTTTAGAATTTTTCTATGTTTTTAATATTTCTATTAATATCATTTCGTTATCGGGATTAATTTTAGGAATTGGTTTGATGATTGATAATTCTATTATTGTAATTGAAAACATCATACAGTATCGGGAACAAAAACACAGCTTATCCAAAGCTTGTGTTCTGGGTGCTAATGAGGTAATTAAACCTTTGCTTTCTTCTGTTCTTACGACCTGTTCTGTTTTCTTACCACTTTCTTTTTTAAGTGGTATTTCGGGAGCGCTATTCTATGATCAAGCGATGGCAATCACTATAGGATTGTTTGTTTCTTTATTAGTTTCGGTTACTTTGGTGCCATTGTTATATCATTTGTTTCACTTAAAAGATGCTGGAAAAAAGAACCAGGTAGAACTTTTTTTGGAAAAAACCAATACTTTGGATTATGCTGAATTATACGAAAAAGGTTTTCGTTTTGTGATGAGAAAACAAAAATGGTGTTGGAGTATTTGTATTGTATTGCTGATAAGTGGTGTGATTTTATTTCAAGTGCTTCCTAAAACGCAGATGCCGTATTTAACAAAAACGGAAACGGTAGTAAAAATTGATTGGAATACACAAATTAATGTTGAAGAAAATAAAAAAAGGGTAATAGCATTACTCCAACCCCTCAAAGAACAAATTCTGAACTATACAGCATTAGTAGGTTCTCAACAATTTATTTTAGACAAAGAAGCCACTTCTTTAAGTTCAGAAAGTGCCATTTATATCAGTTGTGATTCTCCAGAAACATTAGAGAAAATTCAAAATCAGATTAACCATCATATACAAAAAAAATATACAGGAGTTGTCATCTCTTATGGCGAAGTGGACAATATTTTTAATATTATTTTCTCTGATAAAGAAGCACCTCTTATTGCCAGATTGCGCAATGTAGAAAATTTAGGGAGTGCACAAAATGAACAGCTAACCAAAGTGTGGGGTCAAGTACAACAAAACATGGAGAATTTAGAATTGAAACCTATTGCATGGCAGGAGCATATTAACCTTGTAGCCAATCAGGAAAAATTAATGACCTATGGTGTAGCCTCAAATACTTTGTTTGATGCTTTGAAAAGCGCTTTTAATGAACGCGAAATTTTATCAGTAGTAGATAATCAAAATTTTATACCGGTTATTCTTGGAGGAAATAGTAAAACAATAGAAGAAGTCTTAAGTCAAACAACGGTACAGTCAAGAGATAGTGCTGTATTCCATGCCAGTGATTTTATTAAAGCAGTAAGCGCACAAGATATGAAAACCATTGTAGGCGGCATCGAAGGAGAATATTATCCGATAGCATTAAATACCAATGATGACAATGTCAATAAAACCATGGAGACCATTAAAAAGGTGATAAAAGACAACAAATTATACACCGTTTCCTTTAGTGGTAGTTTTTTCAACAATCAGGAATTAATGAAAGAATTAATAGCTGTGTTAGTAATCTCACTGTTACTACTCTACTTCATTTTAGCCTCTCAATTTGAATCGTTAGTCTTACCGTTGATTATATTAATCGAAATTCCATTGGATCTGGCAGGTGCTTTTTTGTTCTTGAAAATTTTTGGTATGAGTCTTAATCTAATGTCCATGATTGGTATTGTAGTCATGAGTGGAATTGTAATCAATGATTCTATTCTAAAAATAGACACCATTATCCAATTGCAACGCCAAGGAAATTCAATTCTAAAAGCCCTTTTAATTGCAGGACAACGAAGGCTAAAACCCATATTGATGACCAGTTTGACAACTATTTTGGCTGTAGTGCCACTCCTTTTTACAGGAGGTTTGGGTGCTGAACTTCAGGCTCCATTAGCAACAGTGCTCACTGGAGGAATGATATTAGGAACTATAATCAGTCTTTATTTTACCCCTTTGTGTTATTATTATTTTGCCAAGCGAATAGAGCGAAGAAATAGAAAGTGATGAGTTGTTAGTTGTGGGTTATGAATTATGAATTTTCAATTTTATAGATAATGAATTGTATTAAAAAGACACATTTAATTTTGCTTTTCAGTTTTGGGTTATGCAGCTTGCAAAATACAGCTCAAAACACAAAAGAAAGCGAGGAAAACAGAAAAAAATTTTCATTAGATGATATTATTGCTATAGCAAGCAAGAGTTCATTGGATGCTTTTAAAGCCAAACAACAATATGGAGCGAGTTATTGGCAATTTAGATCCTTCAAAGCGAGCACCTTACCAAAAGTAGGTTTAGAATTAGAGCCTTTAACCTATAATAAATCGGTTTTGAAACGATATGACTCTGAGAATAATATTGATGTTTACAGGCCACAGCAAAATCTAAATTCGTATGCGAATATTAGTATCAATCAAAATATTAAAGCCACAGGTGCGACACTTTTTGCTAATTCTAGTTTCAGTAGGTTGGCTAATTTTGGATTGATTGATTCCCAAGATTTTACGGCTACCCCTATTCAGATAGGTCTTATTCAACCTATTATGGCTTTCAATCGTTTTAAATGGGCACATAAGATTTCACCGCTCCAATTTGAACGGGCTAAAAAACAATACCTCTATGAATTACAGGATATCAAACTAAAAGCAGTTAACTACTTTTTTAATTGGGCTTCGGCCAGTAAAAGAGTAGAATTGGCTCAGGAGAATGTAGTAAGTACTCAAAAACTTTTTAACATTGGAAAAAAACGATACGATTTAGGTTCGATAGAAAAGGATGATGTACTCAATTTAGAATTGGACGTCTATAATGCCGAAACTAATTTAACACAAAATAAAAGGGAATTGCAAAAAGCGGAAGCGGAATTAAAACTGTTTCTAAGAGACGAAAGTCCTTTGTACTCTGTACCTGAATTACCCGAATTAATCTCTGATTTACAAATAGATGTTAAAGAAGCTACTGCATTGGCTGAAGCCAATAATCCTGAAATTTTTAACTTAAAAATAAAACGGATGGAAGCGGAAAGAGATTTGGATAAAGTAATCAAGGAAAACCGTTTTGATTTGTCTTTGAGAGGAAGTTATGGGTTGAATCAGAATGCAAATACTTTTAGAGATGCCTATGGAAGACTGTTAGAGCAACAAATGATTGCTATTCAAATGAATATCCCCTTGTTAGATTGGGGTGAACGAAAAGGAAATATCAAAACAGCAAAAATGAATAATGAAGTTAGTGAAATTGCAGTACAACAAGAAAGCGACAAACTGAGTCAGCAATTAAGTCTAAAAATTATTGATTTTAACCTTCAAAGACAATTGGTAACAGTAGCCTTGAGAACCAGCGAAATCTCAAAATCATCTTACGATGTAACCGAAAAACGATTTTTATCAGGAAGCATCGATTTGTTAAGATTGACCAGTGCCAGAAAAGCATGGCAAGCAGCCTCAGAAAATTACATAACGAGTTTGTACAATTATTGGAAATTTTATTATGAAGTACAACAACTCACGCTTTATGATTTTCAAAACAACAGCACCATCAGCAAAAACTTTGATGAAATACTGGATAAATAGAAAACATAAAAAATCCTCCGGGGTTTTAAAAAATTAAATAAATCTCACAATGTTTAACTTAAAAAGATGTAGCCTATGAAATAAACCACCGCCCCAGAGGAAGAATTTATAATTTCTTACAGTGACATTTGGATAATGTCATTGTAATGTTTGGCAAAAGTAGCATTCCTATACCACTTTGCAAGAACAATAAGTATATAAAGGGATAAATATCTTTTTTAACAAATTAAATTTTATAAAATGAAAAAAATAATAGGAGTTTTAGGTGTTGCAGTGATTGCTGTAGCTATGTTTTTGACCACCAATGTGGTTAATAAAACGAGTAGTGATATTTCTCTAATGAGTTTGGTAACTATTAATGAAGCTAATGCTGAAGCTAATGCAACTTCTTGCACAGTTACGACAACGTGTATGAACTCTATAGGTGATCCTAATGGAAGTGTGTCATGTACTGGCGCAAAGTGTAGTAGAACATGGAATTCGGTAACCTGTGATGGAAGTAAAACCACTTGCTAATAATTATTTCTAATTTTAAGTTGAGCTATTTTAAAATAGCTCAACTTATATAACTTACCAGATTATGAAAAAAATAAAATACATAAGTGTATTGCTATATGCTTTACTCGTTTATGCTTGCACAAATAAAATTAATTCTCCTGAAGAAGTGTCTCTACAAAAGATATCTGAGATTGCCCAACTTTCAGACACTACCTTTATCTCCGATGTAAGGTCAATTTATTATAATAAAAATAAATTTTATTTAAGTGACTATAAGAGAAACCAAATAATAATTTTAGATCAAAAATTAAAATTCATCAATACTATAGGTAATACTGGAAATGGACCTGGGGAATTAAACGGAGCCTCTCAACTATATGTTGATAATGATACACTTTATGTAATTAATGATGGGAAAAACGCAATTGAAGTTTTTATAAATGAAAAGTATACTAATACAATACTTTTTCCAAATATGAATCATTTAGCAAGTACTAAAAGATTTTCAAAGTATAAAGGTAAAATATATATATCTAATGTATCTTCTAATAATAATAGTAGTATTGTTAGTTTTGATTCTCAAGATAGAATGATACCATTTGGAGTATTACATAAATATAATACTCCAAAAGAAACTATAATTAAAAACGAAAAACATATACTTACTTATAAAGATAAAATTATCTCCATTTCGGATAATGTTCCGAAGATAGAAATGTATGATGCTAAAGGAATCTTAATTACAGAGTTTGATTATGGAGATGTAAATTTAATTAAGGAATTCATGACTTTTACAAACAAACAAAAGTCTGCGGAAAATAGTTATTTCGTTTTAGTATCAGACGCATACATTTTCGCGGATAACCTCTATTTAATGATTCTTTCGTTAGAAAATAATAAGGTAAAATCAAATAAAATTTTGGAGATAAAAATAAATGATAACGCATTTAAAATCAATAGAATTTTAAATTTAGGAGATGACTGGTATCAATCCATCTGTATTACTAATAACCAATTAATAGCATCAAATGGTACTATCACAGTATTTAGCCTCAAATAAGTTAATCTTAAAGTATGGTGTTTGCTTTCATTTTTTATTCAATTGTTTGTTTATCTCATGTAATAGTAACGTAGATAAAGATAATAGTATTAAAAAAAATAAAAAAATTGAAACACAACATCATATATTAAAAGAACAGTCTTCTATGTTGAAGAATAAAAAAATAAGTTCACTTAAAACTGTTTTAGGAGATAGCCTTACAACCACAAATCATGTTGTTTTCCTATACAATGGTTTTGATTGTAGTACTTGTATAGATATAGGATATATAATGTCAAAAAAAATGGACTCAATTTCTAAAGCACAGCTTGTATATGTTGTGTCCACATCCGCAAATATTGGAAGAGACCAATTAAAAAATGACTATCAGACATATGTTTATAATGATGAAAAAGATTTAATACGAAAAGATTTAAAATATATATATACTCCTGTCTTTCTATTATTAGATTCAAACAATAAAATAAGTAAAGTCTTTTATCCAAATTACAATAGAGATAAAAACAAGGAAAATTTATTTATTAAAGAATGTATAGAAAATATTCAATGATTAAAACACAGAAAAAAGCCTTAATAATTATCCTAGCATTAGTTTCAGCAATGCTAGGTTTGGTTTGGCTAGCTATTATCCTTATACTATTTTTATTCATTTACAAAATTGTATTGCATCTTATCCCTTTGATACAAAATGTCTTTTTGAGAAAAATAATCAAAGGAATTTTTTTGTTTGTATTTCTTTTAGCGGCAACTATAGGTATAAAGTTATTGGCTTTTGATATATATAAAATACCCAGTTCCTCTATGGAGAACCTATTGTATCCACAGGATGTAGTTGTAGTGAATAAACTGAAATACGGCCCAAGGTTGCCTCGTTCTCCTTTTGAAATTCCATGGGTGAACATTGCTTTTTATTTTAATGAAAATGCAAAAAAGAGAATAAAAGAAGATTGGTGGGAGTATAAAAGGCTATCGGGTACTTCAACAATAAAGCAAGGAGATGTGTTTGTGTTTAACTCTACCTGGAGCAAAGACTATATTTTAATAAAGCGTTGTATGGGGGTAGCAGGAGATACGTTAAGAATTAAAGAGGGGGCTGTATATACCAATAGTAAGCTTTTTGCCCCTGCCGCTACGGAAAGAAACAATTATAAATTCAAAATCAAAAACAAACAGAGTTTATATAAATATTTAGATGCTGAAGGTTTAAGTTATGTGATGTTAAGAAGAATAGACAATCAGTTTCATGAAGCAAATCTATCGAAATATGATCTGGATCAACTTAAAAAAGCAAAGTTGATCAATACTATTAGCATACAACTTGATTCTTTTAATGATAATAATGGACTATTTTGTAAAGTACCTAATAAACAATGGACATACGATACTATGGGGCCATTTGTAGTGCCTAAAAAAAGCATGCAAATACATTTAAATCCAGAAACTTTTTCATTGTATCAAGCCACAATCAATGGCCCTGAGAATGCTAAAATTAAAGTCTTGGATGGTAATTACTATATTGATAATAAAAAGATAAAAGCGTATACATTCAAACAAAATTATTACTTCATGATGGGTGATAATAGAAAAGGGACAATGGATTCTCGTTCTTGGGGATTCGTTCCAGAGACCAATATTATTGGAAAAGTGCAATGTGTCTTGTTTTCTAATAAAGATAATGAATTTCAATGGGATCGCTTGTTCAAAATGCTTTAAAAAACAGATGAAATTGTATGAAATCTAAAGTCCCCTCATTTACCATATTGACCTGCTTTGTTTGCCTATGTATCATTGGCGCAAGCATGATTCCTTTATTGAGTGTACAATTAAACCCATCAAAGTCACTTCCTTCTTTGAGTGTTAGTTTTAGTTGGCGAGATGTTTCAGCCAAAGTGATTGAACAAGAAGTAACCTCTAAATTGGAAGGGATGTTCAATACCGTAAAAGGCATTAAAGAAATCAATTCTACTACCAATAAAGAAAGTGGATCGATTAACATTCAATTTAAAAAAAACACCAATTTAGATGCTGTTCGTTTTGAAATTGCCAATCTCATACACCAGACTTATTCTGATCTTCCTGAGGGAGTGAGTTATCCACATTTATCGGTAAGTGGAGCAAATGAGAACAGCACTCCCATTTTAGCTTATAGTATTCATGCGAATGAAAGTCCCTATTTGATTAAGAAATATACCGAAAACCAAATGCTGCCAAAATTAGCCACCATAAAAGGAGTAAATAAAGTGTATGTATATGGAGCCGATCCTTTTGAATGGGTTATTCAATACAATTCAGATAGATTATTACAACTTTCTATCACGGTATATGAAATAGAAAATGCCATTCGTGAATATTTTCAAACCCAACAATTAGGAAATGCAAGTTTTAGCTCTAAAAATAATGCAGCTATTCAGGAAATTGCAGTAGTTTTAAGTTATAAATATGAAAAAGAAATCGACTGGGATAACATCCCGATAAAAAAAATAGGAAATAGAATTATTTATCTCAGAAACATTGCTACTGTTCAATTTAAAGAAGCTCCGATGCAATCGTATTTTAGAATCAATGGGAAAAACTCCATAAATATGGTTGTTTATGCTGAAAAAGAAGCCAATACCATTGCTGTTTCTAATGAAGTAAAGGATGTAATGAAGCGTTTAGAAACAGAAATAAAGCAGGAGTATTCTTTGAAACTAACCAATGATTCCTCTCAATACATTACGGAAGAGTTGCAAAAAATTCAAGAAAAAATGCTGTTTTCGGTATTGATATTGTTTCTTCTGATAGTAGTAACCAGCCGAAGTTTAAAATACATCTTAGTTTTATTTTGTAGCATTATTGTAAATCTTTTAATAGCTGTAATCTTTTATTACATACTAAAAGTAGAATTACAATTGTATTCCTTTGCAGGTATTACCATCTCTTTTGGGATTATGATTGACAATTGTATTATTATGATTGATCACCTGAGAAGCAAAGGAAATAAGAAAGTGTTTTTGGCTATTTTAGCAACAACCTTAACGACAACAGGCGCATTATTATCCACTTTTTTATTAGAGGAATCCCTGCAAGCCAATTTAAGAGATTTTACTTTAGTTATTGCTGTAAATATTGTCGTTTCTTTATTTGTTGCCTTATTTTTTGTTCCTGCGCTATTGGAGAAGATGAAAGTCAGTTACCACAAGAAAGCATTTTCGAGAAAAAGGAAAAGAAGGGTTATCAAATTTACAAACTATTATTTCCAACTGATTTCAATTTTTAAAAAGCCTCGTTTTAAATGGCTCTTTATCGTTTTTTTATTGGTCGGATTTGGTTTGCCCATTCAACTGTTACCCAAAACAATCGATGGAGAGGAATTTTGGAAAAAAACGTATAA
>WSSedL1CaDRAFT_10001053_pt1 | contig 17352 bp, 13 predicted proteins | sample WetSurSL1Cattail_FD_9464 | JGI IMG/M metagenome (IMG submission 9464)
GAATAACAACTCGTAATCGTCGCCTCCGGCCAGGGCCAAGCTGCGCCATTGCTCTGTTGATAGTTTTAGATAAAATTGGCCGCTAGCCCTTTTGTTATAAGGGCANGCAGCTATCAAATTGGTTGCGGTGTCGACTTCGACGCAGGCGCCCACGCCAGAACATTCCAAAATGTGACCCAGGTCACCCAGCAGGCCGTCGCTGACATCAATCGCCGCCGTGGCCAGACCACGCAGTGCCTGGCCCAAGGCCACGCGAGGTGTTGGCGTCTCAAGCCTGACGCGGGCGGTGGCCAGCAGCTCAGGCGGCATGGCGATGTTGCCGAGCAGCGCATCCAGCGCCAGCCGTGCGTCACCCAGGTTGCCACTCACGTAAATGTCGTCACCCGCTCGAGCGCCTGAGCGCAGCAGCGCCTGAGAGCGCCCGTTGACCACGGGCACCTCGCCAAACACGGTGATGCAGATGTTGAGCGGGCCAGCCGTGGTGTCGCCNCCAATCAGTTCGCAGCCATGAGNNTCTGCCAGTGCAAACATGCCCTNGGCNAAGGCCGCCAGCCAGGGTTCGTTGACTTCGGGCAGGGACAGCGCCAGGGTAAAAGCCAGCGGCCGTGCGCCACAGGCGGCCAGATCGCTCAGGTTCACTGCAAGCGCTTTGTGGCCCAGGGCCTGCGGGTCGACGTCGGCAAAAAAGTGACGGCCTGACACCAGCATGTCGCTGGAGATCGCCATCTGTGTGTCGGGGCGGGGCTGCAGCAGGGCGCAGTCATCACCCACCCCCAGCGTCGCCTGACGCACTGGGCGCTTGAAATAACGCGCTATCAGGTCGAACTCACCCATGGGGGGCATCGTGTCCCGGTTTATTGGTGGCAGTGGGTTCGGGTTGCGGTTCCTCAGGTGTGGCTGCCGTGTGCCCGGATTCGGTGGGTGGTTGGACGTTTGTCTCCGGCACAGGCAGGAAAAAGCTGCGCAGGCGATGGCGCAAACGATGACGCAGGGCCGTGTAAATGGCGCTGCGTTGTACACCACTGACGTTGTGGGCGCGTAATGCCAACAAAAAGGCCAGGTAAAAACTCACTCCCACATTGAGCAGTCCGGTGAATGCTATGGCTGCCAGACACCACCAGAAAGCGGGCAAATGGAAAATGTCCGGCCCGAGGCTGGAGATGGCGGCGGCCAGTTGCCCGGTGGACAGGGTCACGTGGCGCACTTCCAGACCGAGCCCGACGAACGCTGCAAACGCTGGCACCAGGCCCAGCATCAGCCCCAGCGAGATATTGGCGGTCAGGCCTGAGATGTTGTTGCGCATGAAACTGGCCCAGCGGTCGGCGCGGGCCACGCCCAAGACTGCGGTGATCTTGGGGTTGTAGCGCAGCGCCGAGTCCAGCCGTTGCAGCACAAACCAGTTTTCGGTCCAACCGGCAATGATGCTTGAGGCAAACAACAACACGCCGGTGCCCGCGGCAAACAGCGTGGTGGGCCCGAGCAGGGTCAGGTCGTGCAACACATGGTGGGCGGTGGCCGCATCAATCATTGGGCGGCCCAGGGTGAGCCACAACACGGTGCTGATCAGCAGCACATAGGGCACCACCATCGCCAGATTGCCCACAATGGCGGCGACCTGCGAGCGCATCAAATTGGCCACCTCGTCAATAAACCCTTCAATCGCGCCGGGGTGGCCCAGGTCCTTGAGCTTGGCGGCCATGGCCGGTGCCGTCATGGCGGGCTGTTTGGTGGCCACCGTCCAGTGCATCAACTGGATCAGCACAAAACTCAGCGCGTAGTTCATGCCCGCAAAAAAGCCGCCCCAGAAGGCCGACAAACCCATCGACAGCACCACAAACTTGATCATGGTGGTGACCGACATCACCGCGCCGCCACCGGCCGCGTCACGCAGCATGTGTCGGTACTCGGCGCGGGTGCGGGTGATGTAGTGCTCACCGGTTTCCGAGCTGCGCTCGGCCACCTTGGACGCCAGCATCGAGGAGTTGGCCGCAATCAGCGCGCGCACACTCAAGCGGTCCTGCCCGACGCTGACCAGATGCCCCAGCAGCTGTGCCGTGTGGTGTTGCGGCGTGCTTGAGAACAGGCAGTCCAGCAGGGCGCGGATACGCAGCGCACGTTCACGCAGCTGGCGCAGTTGAAACACCAGATTGACCGAGATACCGTGGGCGTCCAGGTGGGTGTAGACCGAGGCCGCCGCGTGGCGGCATTCATCGAGCTGTTTCTGGAAATGCTGCAGCGCCTGCTGGCAGGTGCTGTTGGGCTGGTTCGGGTTCTGGCGCCAGGCGACTTCCAGCGCCTCCAGATCGGCGGCCAGGGCGTGGAACGGGCCAGACTGGCGTGCCAGCGCGCTCATGCGCAGGCGCAGCTCGGGTGAAAAACCGGTCGCACGGATTTGCCCGGTGCAGAAATGCAGGGCTTCCATCAGAGTCGCCTGCCAGGCCGACGGTGTGGGTGTGCCCGTGAGGTGGGCGGCAAACAGGCTGCGTTGCCAGGCCGCGCGTTTTGGCAAGGGCTCAGGCCCGGTTTGCAACAGATCGGCCAGGCGCGCCAGCAAGGTTGGGTCCAGGCTGCTGATCCACTGGGCGTCAAAGGGGTGGTGCAGCACCAGCGCAAACAGGGTCGAGGCGTCGTTGGTCTCAGGTGTACCCGGCAGCAGTTTGAGGCGCACACGTTCTGCCAGCTCACTGGCGAAGGCGCTGCGTGTGGCAAATCCGTGGTCAGCCAACAAGGCGGTGGCGTCTACGGTCTCCAGTAGGGTTTGCCACCACAACTGCAACAGCTCTCGCGTGGCCGGACGCTGTTGCAGCGCATCCAGCAGCAGCGCCAGCCTGGCGTGTGAGGTGGCCACCGAACTGGCGTCACCACGCACCCAGTCCGCCAGGCGAATCAGCCACAGGTGGCGTTGTACCAGTGGGACGTTCGGGTCGAGTTGTTCCAGCAGTTCTGGTAGGTCGATGTGGCGTGTCATGAAGGTTCAGTGCAGCGTGCGGTTGCCACCACTGGCACTCAAGGCATCGAGCACAAACATCGGCACGTCCACCTCAAACTTTTCACCGTCTTCGGCGACACAAAAGAAGCTGCCGTGCATGGTGCCGGTGGGGGTGTTCAGGCGGGTACCGCTGGTGTATTCAAACGCCTCGCCCGGCTGCAGCAGCGGCTGGCGGCCAACCACCCCCAGGCCTTTGACCTTTTCGTGGTGGCCGTCGGCGTCGTTCACGTTCCAGGTGCGCGAAATCAGCTGCGCCGCCACCGTGCCGGTGTTGCGCACCGTGATGGTGTAGGCAAAGGAATACAGCCCCTGCTCGGGGTCGGACTGCTCGGGCAGGTAGCGTGGCTTGACCTGGACTTGGAACTGGTAGGTGGGTGTGACGGGCATGGCGTGATGCTATCGTGAAATACCGACCCCAGCCCCGGGGCTCAGGCATTCCGCTGTGATGTATAGGAGAATGGGCATGTAGCCCAATCGGATACTGGGTGAGTAGCTATTCATTCAGTAGCTACCAGTCAACCAGGCTCAAGCCCACGCTGAGCACCGTGCGGCGGCGGTTGTAGTCAATCAGCGAGTCACCGTAACCCGAGAACAGTTGGGTGTGAAACCGCAGGCCATTGGGTTGGTTGCTGTCGCCGGAATTGCCGCCAATGCGGCGCAACCACTCCAGCTTGATGGAACCATTGGCTTGCTCGCGCAGCGAGTTGCGCACTGTCAGGCCAAAGCTGTTGGTCTTGTCCGGACTCCAGATACCGGTCAGCTCGGCGCGGCCAATGGTGTTGCTGATTTCCGGGTTGTCGTCAGAGCTGGCGCTTTCAGGCAGGCGGTACCACACTTTGCCCATCAGCTGGAACTCTGAGCCCTTTTCCACCCCGGCCATCAAGATGGCACGGTTCCAACTGCGCGACAGTGGCAAGGGCTGGCCGTTGGACTGGTGGTTGATTGACAGGCCGCTGTAGCGCCACCGCCAGCCGCCCGGCAGGTTCAGGTCGGTGGGGTAGATGTACATCAGCTCGGGCTCGTGGTCGGTGGTGCGAAACGGACGCGACAGATCGGCGCTGAAAAGCTGCCAGTTGGACTGCTGGGTGTAGCCAAACCACAGTGAGTCGCGCCGGAGCGGATCGTTCTGGGTCAGCAGGCCTTGGGCAATTTTGGTTCGCACCGAGACCTGGATGCGGGCTTCGGTGGTGTTGTAGTCGATGGCTGTGGTGGCGCGGTGGTCGGCAAGTGACGAGTCGGGCTGGGTATTGACACTGTCCGAGCCGATCACCGACAGGCTGATTGGTTTGTAACCCCGGATGCCAAAGGTGCCGCAGTCGCTACCGGCCTCCAGCTCCCAAAAGCGAGACAGTTCCGAGAAACGCGGGTTTTTGCAGTTGTGCTCCTCCGGCGCGGTCATGGTGATGACCACCGGCTCCGCTGCGGGTGCCGATGCGGCCGGTTTTTTGGGTGTTGCGGGTGCATCGGTGTCGGCGGCGAGGTTATTGGCCGAAGCGGCCTCGGTGTGAGGTGTTGGCTCGCTGGTGTGTTGCGCCGCCCATTGGTCAAAACAGCGCAGACGGGCTGAGTCGTCTCCATTCAGCGCGCTGCAGTGTTGCCAGTCGGGTGCCTGTGGTTGGACGACATTTTGGGCTGTAGCCAGCGTGGATGCTGCGCATAACGCTATGAATAGTGAGGCAATAAGGGATTTCATGGCGGGTGGCGCTGTGATTGCAGCGGCGCCGGTTGCGTCGCTGGTGGGTGGGGTGGATGTCGCATTTTGCCTTGTGGGGATGTCTGCATTGTGAAGTAGCCCGTACATGAGATGAACGGCAGTTTTTGCCGACGTTTGTGATCGGTGTACTGCATGTTGCCCACCACACAGACGCCCCGCCAGTGCGGCCTTATCTTGATGGATGTGTTTGCCACAGGGTTGAAACCCTTTGGGGCACAGCGACAACAACTTCAAGGAATCTTGCGACATGAACACAAGCTCAAAAGCCTACTTGGTGGGCGGCGGCATTGGCTCGCTGGCGGCGGCGGCCTTCCTGATCCGTGACGGTGGTCTTTCTGGAGCCAATATCTCGATTTTGGAAGCTGGACCCTTGATGGGTGGCAGCCTGGATGGTGCCGGTGACGCTGAGCATGGTTATTCAATGCGCGGCGGGCGCATGTTGACCACTGACAACTATGAATGCACCTGGGCGCTGTTCAAGTCGATCCCATCGCTGACCCAGCCGGGCCAGAGTGTGTTTGATGAAACCATGGCCTTCAACGCGCAACATGTCTCCCATGCCATGGCGCGTCTGGTGGACAAACGCCTTGCCAAGGTGCCGGTGGCCTCCATGGGTTTTTCGATGCAGGACCGGCTGGAACTGCTCAAGCTGAGCAATGCGGCTGAGGCCGATCTGGGCGCCAGCCGCATCACCGACCACCTGTCGCCAGCGTTTTTCGAGACGCCATTCTGGTTCATGTGGTCCACCACCTTTGCCTTCCAGCCCTGGCACAGCGCGGTGGAGTTCCGGCGCTATTTACACCGGTTTTTGCTGGAGTTTTCGCGCATCGAGACCTTGGCCGGTGTCAAACGCACGATCTACAACCAGTATGACTCGCTGGTGTTGCCGTTGCAGCACTGGCTCCTGGAACAGGGTGTGCGGTTGATCAGCGACTGCACGGTGACCGGCCTGGACCACACCACCAAAGACGACGAGTTTGTGGTGGTTGGCTTGCACGGCCTGGTGGGTGGTCAGCCAGAAATCCACGCCATCGCAGCGGGGGACTTGGTGTTTGTGCAAAACGGCTCGATGACCGACGCCTCCAGCCTGGGCTCAATGACCCAGGCCCCGCCCAAGCTGGGTAAAACCCCTAACGGCGGTTGGACCTTGTGGGAGAAGCTGGCGTTCGAGCTGCCTGGCTTTGGCAACCCGGCGGCCTTCAACAGCTGTGTCGCGCAGTCGTACTGGGCGTCATTCACCGTCACTTTGAAAGACACACTTTTTCGACCAGATGCAGCGCTTCAGCGGCAACGAGGCAGGCACCGGTGGTCTGGTGACCTTCAAGGATTCGAACTGGCTGCTGTCCATCGTGCTCGCGCACCAGCCGCACTTCATCAACCAGCCAGCCGATGTGCAGGTGTTCTGGGGCTACGGACTGTTTCCAGACCGTATTGGCAACTTTGTCGCCAAACCCATGGCCGATTGCACCGGCGCGGAGATTTTGCAGGAGCTGTGTGGTCACCTGCTGTTCGACCTGGACACGGTGGCCACGGCCAACTGCATCCCGTGCCGTATGCCGTTCATCACCAGCATGTTCATGCCACGTGCACCGGGAGACCGGCCACTGCCGGTGCCGCCAAAGAGCCGCAACCTGGCTTTTGTCAGCCAGTTTGTCGAGCTGCCGCTGGACGTGGTGTTCACTGTGGAATATTCGGTGCGGGCGGCACAAATGGCGGTCTACCAGTTGCTGGGCATCACGCTGCCCATTCCATCTGTCACACCGCACGACAAGTCGCTTCACGCACAGTTTGAGGCCGTGGTCAAGGCGCTGAAGTAGGTACTTGTGCCAATGAAATCCAAGTCGGCGGGTGCCATCGGCGCCTTGCCAAAACCCCGTGTTCCACACGCAGCCATTGCTTGTTTATAAAATGGTTTTGTTGGGCATTGCAGATGTTCTTGCCACAAGCTCTACCAATGCGCAAGAGCTTGTGTCGCTAGCCAATGCACTATGACGCCTTCAAAGGAGGTCAACATCATGTCTGAAGTTTCCCATCCAAACGGCCCTGGCCCGGCTGGGCAGATTGATCAGCGCACCGTGGCACCACCGCGCCTGCCAAGTGATTCGGCGGCATACGCCGATGCCGCAACGCGCATCTTGAGCCGCTTGTTGCAAGGGTTTATTGGCGGAGCCACCTTGCGTCTGTGGAACAACACCTGCCACAGCGTTGGCCAGGGGCTGCCAGCATTTACCTTGGTGTTGCGCGACCCGACCTTGTTGCGTCGGCTCATCAGCAGGCCTAGCCCGGTTCTGCTGGCCGATGCCTACTTCAGCGGCCAGATTGATGTGGAAGGGGATTTTTACAGTGCACTGGCGCTGAAGCGGCACTTCGAGTCATTCACCCTGTCTTGGCGCGACAAACTGGCCATGTTGCGGGACGCCTGGCGGCTGCCCGCACACGTCCAACCGGCACAGGCATCAAGCCTGTTCACGCGCCTGTCCCGCCGTTTTTCGCGCCAGCACACCCGGGACTCGGACAGCAAGGCGATTGCCTTCCACTATGACGTGTCAAACGCCTTTTACGCCCTGTGGCTGGACACCGAACGTGTCTATTCGTGTGCCTATTTCAGAACCGAAAACGACACCCTCGATCAGGCGCAGCGCAACAAACTCGATCACATTTGCCGCAAGCTGCGACTCAAGCCCGGTGAGTCTCTGCTGGACATTGGTTGCGGCTGGGGTGGCCTGGTCTGCTGGGCTGCCACACATTACGGTGTGCGGGCCCACGGCATCACGCTGAGCCAGGCGCAATACGACTACGCCCGGCAGCGCGTTGTGGCTGCCGGTCTGCAGCAGCTGGTGACTGTCGAATTGCGTGACTACCGCGACCTGCAGGGCAGCGCGGTGTATGACAAGGTGTCCAGCATTGGCATGTTTGAGCATGTGGGTTTGGCCAACATGCCCATTTACCTGGGCGCGGTGCACCGTGTTTTGCGTCCGGGTGGCTTGTTCCTCAATCACGGCATCACCCATGACGAAGAAGGCTGGAACCACACCGTGGCCACCGAGTTCATTAACCGCTATGTTTTTCCCGATGGCGAGTTCGACTGCGTCAGCAACATCCAGCTGGGCATGGAGCGCGCTGGGTTTGAAATCCAGGATGTGGAGGCGCTACGCCGCCACTATGCGTTGACACTGCGTCATTGGGTTCAGCGGCTGGAATCCAACCGTGCCGCTGCGTTGCAGGAGGTGGATGAACCCACCTACCGCGTTTGGCGCTTGTACATGGCGGCGTGTGCGCTGGAGTTCGAGGAGGGTGGCACCGGCATTTATCAGATACTGGCGTCGCGTCGTGGTGCCGAGACCACCCTGCCGTTGACGCGAGACGACCTGACCCCTTCACAACTTGCCTGAATCACCATGTCCAAAACACTGACTCTGCCGACGTATTTCATTTCCCACGGCGGCGGCCCCTGGCCGTGGATGGCTGAGCAGTTGCAGGGCACCTATGGCCAGCTGGCCGCGTCGTTGCAAGCCATGCCGGGCCAGCTGGGTGTGACACCGAAGGCTGTGCTGGTGATCTCTGGCCATTGGGAAGAGTCCGAGTTCACCGTCATGGCCAGCCCCCGGCCACCAATGATCTATGACTATTACGGTTTCCCGCCGCACACCTACCAGATCCAGTACCCGGCACCAGGTGCGCCTGACCTGGCAGAGCGGGTGCGTCAACTGATCGAGGGGGCCGGGTTTGCCGCGCGGCTGGATACACAACGCGGGTTCGATCACGGCACCTTCACCCCGCTGGCCGTGATCTACCCGAACGCGGATGTGCCGGTGCTCGAGCTGTCGATGCGCGTGGGCTACGACCCACAACAACACATCGCACTCGGGCGGGCGTTGGCGCCGCTGCGTGACGAAGGCGTGCTGATCCTGGGCAGTGGCCTGAGTTACCACAACCTGCGCCAGTTCGGCCCGGCCGCACGGGCACCGTCTGCCGCCTTTGACCAGTGGTTGCAGCAGACGCTAGTGGCGTCCAGCCCACAGGAGCGTATTGAACGCTTGTTGAACTGGGAGGCCGCCCCTGCCGCACGCGCTGCCCACCCGCGTGAAGACCATCTGCTGCCGCTGATGGTGGCGGTAGGCGCTGCTGCTGACGAACCGGGCCGCTGCGTCTACCACCAGGACGACTTTTTTGGCGGCATCACCGTCTCCAGCCATATGTTTGGGGCGTGATCAGCGGGGCTGAGTAAAACGGCCACCTGCGACCCGCCAGCCTTGGTCGGTGTGGGCTCTGCTTTGGCGCAAGTTTTTAGGTGTTTTTGGCCTCTAGCCCTTATAGATAAAGAGAAAGTAGCTATGTATTTTGATGTTTTTCGTGACCGCAGCGACGCCATGTGCCGTTTCGGGCACCGTTCTGTCATCGTCCATTGAACGGGATAAACAGCGCCTTTGCCCTTTTGCTCATCTGTCGTGTATTGGTCATTTTCAAGCCGACTTCAAATTGACGGTACCTCGGTCTGCAGCGCCATTTGCCCAATCTCGTCAATGGACAACACACGGTTCACGTTGAGCAGAATCACAAATTTTCCATTGACCTTGCCAATGCCGTCAATGAAGTCAGACCGAATACGCGCACCCAAACTCGGCGGGGCTTCAATGTCCGAGGCCGCAATTTCCAGCACCGCTTGGACCGAATCCACCACCACACCCATGTTCAGGTGCTCGCCCTCAACCGCCGTGGGCACCTCCACAATCACGATGCAAGTGCTTTTGATGACTGGCATGGAGGGCTTGCCAAAGCGGTTGGACAAGTCCATTACTGGCACCACCGCACCGCGCAGGTTGATGACACCGCGAATACATGCGGGCATCATCGGCACCTCGGTCAGGTTGGCGTACCAGATGATTTCCTTGACGCATTGGATGTTGAGGGCGAATACCTCGCCGCCCAGCATGAAGGTCAGGTATTGTTTTTCTTCCACGGCTGTTTTCAGCATCACCTGATTCGGCAACGTTTTGCTGTCAGCCTTGACCAGTGCGTTCATGGCAGCTCTCGGTCAGAATTTGTGGAAATGGGATTCGTCCAGTTCCAGGGCCGCCATGGGCTTGTGTTTTTCAATGGACTTGGCGGTGGCCTTGCCTGCTGCTGGCTTCTTGCCAATGCCAGCGCTTTTACGCACCACAAATGTTCCCGTGTTTCTGCCTGTGCTATCCATTTTGAAGAAGGACATGGTTTGCTGAAGCTGTTCGGCCTGGCTACTCATTTCCTCAGAGGTGGCGGCTAACTCTTCGGAGCTGGAGGCGTTTTGCTGGGTGGTCTGGCTGAGTTGGTTCACCGCGGTGTTGATCTGCCCGACGCCACTGGACTGCTCGGCGGAGGCGGCTGTGATCTCCTGCACCAGTTCAGAAGTTTTGCGGATGTTGGGCACAATTTCGGCCAGCAGGTTACCGGCTCTTTCTGCCAGTTCCACACTGCTGCTGGCCACCTCACCAATTTCCTGTGCTGCCACCTGGCTGCGTTCAGCGAGTTTGCGAACCTCGGCTGCGACCACCGCAAAACCTTTGCCATGTTCACCCGCGCGGGCGGCTTCAATGGCAGCGTTCAAGGCCAACAGGTTGGTCTGCGCGGCGATGTCGTCGATGATGCCAATCTTCTTCGCAATCTGTTTCATCGCTTCTACCGTGGCGCTCACCGCTTGACCGCCATCGGTCGCATCTTTGGCGGCTTTGCTGGCCATGCCGTCGGTGACTTTGGCGTTTTCGTTGTTTTGCGCAATGCTGGAGGTCATCTGCTCAATGCTGGCGCTCGTTTCTTCGACACCGGCGGCTTGTTCGCTGGCCGCCTGGCTCAAAGACTGGGCGGTGGCACTGACTTCTTCAGAGGCGCTGGCCAAGGCCTGGGCACCACCGTTGACTTCAGACACCACGTGTGACAGCTTGGAGATCATGGTTTGCATGGCCTGCAGCAGTTGGCCCGTCTCATCTTTGGCAGTGCTGTCGATTTTGACCGTCAGATCACCTTCGGCCAGCCGATTGGCCGCGTCTTTGGCCTTGTTCAGCGGCACCGTTACGCTGCGGCTGATGATGAGGCCCAGCGCAATACCCAGCAACACGCCAAACGCGATGGCGGCCATCATGATGGAGCGTCCGTACGCATAAATTGCCGTGGTTTCCTCCGAGGCGTCCTTGGCGTTTGCTTCCTTGATTTGAGACAGGCTGGTCAACATGTCATCAATTTGATTTTCTTTGTCACGCACGTTGGTCATCGCCTTGGTCAGCGCCTCGCTGCGTTGCTCCAGTTTTTCATTGGCCGCAAGGTTGAGCGCCGTCTGCATGTCCTTTTCATACTCATCCCAAGCCTTGGTGTAAGTGCCCAAAATCTCCTTGGCCTTGGTGGTGTGAAACAAAGGCGTGGCTTTTTCAATGTTGCTGTTCAGCAAGTCCGTGTTTTTTTTGATATTTGCCAGACGGGACTGCCGATCTTCCTGCGACGTGGCAAGCAGGTAATTGCTGCGTGCGCGTCCGATATAGATCAGGTCGATATTGGCTTCCTTGATGTAGGACAGCCCCAGCAATTCACGGCTATACATGCGGTCGGCCAGGTCGTTGATTTTGCTGGCGTTCGAGATGCCCACAAAACCCACAACGATGCTGATGGCAGCGACCAGGGTGAATCCGCCAATCAGGCGGACTCCAATTTTTACATTTGAAAACATCACGGCTCCTTCGAGTTAACACGCCAACATCCATGAATAAGTTCAAGGTCCGAACAAGGCAGGTGTTGACATGCTGCGTTTGTGAATCACCAAAACTCGGAGGGGGTTTGATGTCAGTGGCCGCTATTTCCCGTACTGCTGGTTGTCACCGCGAATACACGCGGGTTAGCAACGAGAGGAGAGGATCAGGGCCTTTGCCATGTGCCAAGCGTAGCCAGGCGACATTGGTGCATCGGTGCGCTGCCGCACCGTGAGACCATTTGCAGATGTTTTGAGCCTCTAGCCCATGTATTGACATGGTTGTGCGCTATAAAAATTGGTGTTGGTGAACCCAAGCACGCTGGCCCTTCAGCCGTTGGGGGCAATCGGTGTTTGTTGGCTTGATCAGCGGCTTTCTGGTGTGCCAGGCTCCGCATTCACCAGGGCAAAATACTTGCGAGCAATCACCACCAGTTCGTTCTCCGAGGGGTGTCCGACCACCTCGTAGCCGACAATGCTTGAGGTGGTGAGCGGCCGGTGTGTCTCAACAAAGTGGCGAAAACCCGCCAGCCCTTGGCGGCTACCGGTGATCAGCACTTGGGTCGCCCCTTCGATAGCATCACAGACCAGGTCAAAAAAATCGTGTTGCGAGCGCACGCCGCTGGCATGCTGTCGCGTCAAATCCAGGCGCTCATGCAGATTCTTTATCCGCGCCCGGGCGGCACCAAACTGCAACACCTGTGCGTTGTAGTTGTCCACAAAAACCACGGCGTGAAACAGGCTCATCTCAATGTGTCCGTTCATGAAGGGTTTGGCAGGCAGCGAAGAGGCTTGACGTTAGCCAACCCGTCACGCGCGGTCAGTTCGATGCCGCACAAAGGGTTGCCCCTACCACTGCAAGGGTGGCAACTCGTGAAAGACCCGGCGTGTGCCAGCCAGCCAGAGCTGCATCAGCCCCTCCCCCCCGCTCGAACCGGCGCTGCATGGTGACCTTCAGGCTGTCACGGGTGTAACACAGCAAATCGACCGGCATGCCGACCGAGAGGTTGCTGAGCATGGTGGTGTCAAACGACACTAGCACACATTTGGTGGCGTCTTCCAAGGTGGCGTTGGCCGTGATCGCCAGGTCCAGGATGGGTTTGCCGTATTTCGTCTCACCGGTTTGCAGAAAACGCGTGTCGGTCCCGGCTTCGATGAAATTGCCCTCGGCATAGATGCGAAACAGGCGCATGTCTTCGCCCGCAATCTGACCGCCCACAATGAAAGACGCGTTGAACTTCAGGCCACCGGACTCCATGAACTTACCGTCGCGGCGTTCAATGTCACGCATGGCGTCGGCCACCAGATTGGTCACGTCAAACATCGACTTCACGCTCCACAGATGGGGTGGCTTGGCCAAGGCGCGTTGGCGCAGGAGGCTGATCACCGTCTGTGTCGCCGCCAGTCCGCCNGANCTGAGCAGCACCAGCACCCGGTCACCGGCCCGCTCAAACACCGTCATCTTGCAGAACTTGGCGTAGTTGTCCACCCCCGCATGGGTGCGCGAGTCNCTGGCCAGAATCAGGCCTTCATCGAGTTTGACACCCACACAGTAGGTCATGTGACAAACTCGTTTGCGGCTCAGCCCGGCGTGACGTCTTCCGCCCAGACGGTGAATTTGGTCAGTGTGTTGAGCCCAAAGGTGCTAGCCAGCGCCACATCACAAGCATCGCGCCCACGCGCCATCAGCACCCGGCCCACGCGTGGGACGTTGTGACGGGCGTCAAAGGTGTACCAGCGGTCACCCAGGTAGGCCTCAAACCAGCCCGAAAAATCCATCGGACTGGGAATCGGCGGGATGTGAATGTCACCCAGGTAACCGGTGCAATACCGCGCCGGGATGTTCATGCAGCGGCACAACGTGATCGCCAGGTGGGCAAAGTCCCGGCACACACCCTGGCCTTCGTTGTAGGCCTCCCAGGCGGTGCGGGTGCGCCGGGCGTGGTGGTAACCAAACTGGATGCGCTGGTGCACAAAGTCACAAATCGCCTGCACCCGTGCCCAGCCGGAGGGGCCCTGGCCAAACAGTTGCCAGGCAATCTCAGACAACTGGTCGGTTTCGCAATAACGGCTGCCTAGCAGGTACATCAGCGTGGACTCGGGCAGCAGCTCCACCGGTGTCTGCATCACCCACGGGGCCACCATGTCGGGCAGGCCACTGTCGTTGATCAGGGCATCAGCGCTCAGCACAATCTGCCCCGGAGGGGCCACGATGCGGCTGCACCAGTTGCCAAACAGGTCGCGGTAGGCCGTGACCGGCACCACCGGGTTGGTCACCAGCAGGTCCGGGCGCACCAGGTCAGGCGCACGCGAGTGGTGAATGTTCAGCGCCAGGATCATCGGGGTGGGTGCCGGACAGTCGTACACCATCTCGTAGCCAACACGCATCTGCAGCTTGGGCGCTTGGCCATGCATAGGCTGGGTGGCAGATACCAGTGGGTCAAAAGGGGCGCGCTGGTCGTAGGTCATGGGGGCCTTTGGGTAACAAGGTGATCGGGTTGAGTCGGGCTCTCTGGACCTTGCACTGTAAAAACCTTGGCGTCAATGGTCTGTGCGCTGGCGAACAGTGTGGGGCATTGAACGGATCGCCGAAAAAACGCTGAATGCCGTAATCAGGCGTAGCGTGGCAAACACCTGAGTTGGCCTGTGGTGTTGGCCCAGGTCAGCGCGCAGTGTGACTAACGCACCAGCGCCCGCGCCGCCGCACCGTCGACAGCTTTCTGGGCAAATTCGGCGCGTAAGGCCTTGAGTTTGGCGCGTGGGTCTTCGCGCACGGTGCTCTGGTCCAGCCCCATTTCTTCAATAAACCGGCTGGGTTGGGCCTGCACCATTTCGCGACCCTTTTTGCGTTTGCGTGTCCAGCTCACGGCCAGGCTGCGCTGGGCGCGGGTGATGCCGACGTACATCAGGCGACGTTCTTCCTGCAGGTGCGTGGTCAGGGTTTCGCTGGCAGCTTCCTGGGCCAGCGCTTTTTGCGCGGCGCTGGCTTGCCCGGCGGCTTCTGCCTCGGGGTTGTCACGCAGTTTGAAAGGCAGCATGCCCTCTGTTACGCCCACCAGCATCACATGCGGCCATTCCAGCCCTTTGGAGGCGTGTAAGGTGGAGAGCGTGACCACGTCCTGGTCTTTTTCCTGCTCGGAAATCGTCGAGATCAGCGACACGGTTTGCGCCACCTCCAGCAGCGATTTGACTTCACCGGCCGCATTCACGCCGGTGGAATCTTCAATCTGCCCACCACAGCGGCCACTCATCCAGTCGATGAAGTCCAGCACATTGCTCCAGCGTGCATTGGCCACCTGTTCGCTGTCTTCACCGTCGTACAGGTATTGCTCGTAGCCGATGTCCTTGAGCCAGTCCATCAAAAAGGTTTTGGCTGCTTCCGCGCCCAGCGTGTGGCGGGCGCGGAACTCCAGGTCGTTCACCTCGCGGCCAAACTCGTGCAGGCTGCCCAGCGCCTTGCCCGAGATCACCGAGCCCAGGCTGCTGGAAAACAGCGCCTCGAACATGCTGAGCTTGTATTTGCTGGCAAAGTCGCCCAGGTGGCCCAGCGTCTGGTGGCCAATGCCGCGTTTGGGTGTGGTCACCGCGCGCAAAAACGCCGGGTCGTCGTTGTTGTTGATCCACAGCCGGAACCAGGCGCACAGGTCTTTCACCTCGGCGCGGTCGAAGAAGCTGGTGCCACCCGACACCTTGTACGGAATCTGTGCTTTGCGCAGCGCTTTCTCGAACGGTTTGGCCTGGTGGTTGGCGCGGTACAAGACCGCAAAGTCGCGCCACTCCTTGAACTGCGGCCCGGCGTGGGGCAGGCCATTGGCGCGCAAGCTCTGGATGCGGGCCACGGCGCGCTCGGCCTCGTGTTCCTCTGAGTCGGCATCCACCACCCGCACCGGTTCACCTTCACCCAGGTCACTCCAGAGGTTTTTCGGGAACAGCTTGGGGTTGGGGCCAATCACATTGTTGGCGGCGCGCAGGATGGCGGAAGTCGACCGGTAGTTTTGCTCCAGCTTGATGACTTTGAGGTTGGGGAAGTCGATCGGCAACTTCTTCAAATTGTCCAGCGTGGCGCCGCGCCAGCCGTAAATCGACTGGTCGTCGTCACCCACGGCGGTGAAACGCGCCTGCTCGGGGCCGTTGCCACCGACCAGCAGTTTCAGCATGTCGTACTGCGTGGCGTTGGTGTCCTGGTATTCATCTACAAGGAAATGGCCCGCTAGCCCTTGCCATTTCTTCCTCACCTGCTCGTGATTCTGTAGCAGTTTGAGTGGCAGGCCAATCAGGTCGTCAAAGTCCACTGCCTGAAACGCTGTCAGCCGCTCTTCGTAGAGCGCCATCACACGGGCAATGATGCGCTCGTTGTCGGTGGCTGCAGCGGCCAGCGCACTGGCCGAGTTCATCCCCTGGTTTTTCCACAGGCTGATGGTCCACTGCCAGCTGCGTGCGGTGGCGGCATCCACGCTGCCACCGGCGTCTTTGAGGATGCTGGTGACATCGTCACTGTCCAGAATGCTGAACTGTGGTTTGAGCCCCAGCGCCGCGCCGTCTTCGCGCAACAAACGCACCCCCAACGCGTGAAAGGTGCAGATCACCACGTCTTTGGCCGCCCGGCCAATCAGCCCCTTGGCGCGCTCGCGCATTTCGGCGGCGGCCTTGTTGGTGAAGGTGATGGCAAAAATGCGTTTGGCAGGTACGCCGGACTGGATCAGCCGACCGATTTTGTGCGTGATCACCCGCGTTTTGCCTGATCCCGCCCCGGCCAGCACCAGGCACGGGCCGTGCAGGTAATTCACGGCGTCTTGCTGCGCAAGGTTGAGGCCGGTATTGGGTGAGGAGGACATGGGCAAAAAACGGGGGAGGGGGCGAATCATACCCAGCCGACCGATACCCCCTGATGTCCAAGACCTTCCGCACCACGCGTTAAGCGGCGGTCTGTCTGCCACAAATGGGTGGTGAGCATTTTTCGGGCGCTGCCAGGCTTTTTTTACAGAAACCTGACAAAACTCAATTGCGAGTGCTTATCAAACAGATAACCTAGGTGCTCAAAACTTGGAAAAACACCCGATCGTTGTGATCACAAAGGAAAAGCATGTACCCCTGGTTGACGTATACCGTGTTTGGCGTTGTGGCTGCGCTGGCCAGTATTGCCTTGTTCTTTTTTGCGCTGACCCGTGGGGCCTTGCTGATGCGGGGGGCTTTGGGGCAGCTGCAACAGGAAGCTGCCCATGTGTACCCGATTTATTCCAATATTCGGTTGATTCGCCTGGTGGACTACCAGCCGGTGATTGCCGGCATTTTGTTGTTCCAGTACAGCCGTCTGGTGTCCATCATCACCCACAGTCTCAAGCGCACCAACCTCCAGGGCCAGCAGGTGTTGATCACCTCCTGTGCTTTTGGCAACGTGATGCCACGCGTGGTCAAGGCCGCCGTGCAGGCCGGTGCGGCCAAGGTGCTGGTGGCCGACATCATCCAGAACGAACTCGACCACGCCCAAAGCAAGCTGCTGGATTACACCGGCAAGATCGACTACCAAAAAAACGACGCCATCGCCATGAAACAGGCCGACAGCTCGGTCAGCGCCAATGTCATGTTTTTCCTGTTGCACGAGCTGCCACATCATCTCAAGATCGAAGCGTTGAAAGAGGCGGTGCGGGTGCTCACACCGGGTGGCAAGCTGTATTTGGCCGAGTTTCACCGCCCGCATCCTTTGCTGCTGCGGGCCTTGAGCTGGGCCTATTTCAAAGTGTTTGAGCCCTATGGCCTGGCGCTGTGGAGCACCCATGACCCGGTGAACCTGTTACATGACATGCCCGGCATCCGCTGCGAGCGGCATGTGGTGTTCTTTGGCAACTTCCAGGTGATTGTGGCCACCAAAGCGGCTTGACATCAATGATCAGTCATCGCTATGTTCGATGAGCGATGACCTCGTTGGGCGCCGCCGCG
>WSSedL1CaDRAFT_10001054_pt1 | contig 17350 bp, 13 predicted proteins | sample WetSurSL1Cattail_FD_9464 | JGI IMG/M metagenome (IMG submission 9464)
CGCGAGGCTAAACTTTACAGATTTAATGTTAGAATGGCTGCTCTTAATTAAGCCCTCTACATTATTTTTTAATTAATTATTCCTTTTCCCCTTGAACCATTACAGATTTTTATTGTTATTTTATTTTGAAAAGCGCCTTTCAAAGATTCAGAACTTTTAATAGTAACATAAGTCCAAATTTTTGATTTATTCTGATCCCATTTGCATGTTAAATCTGTTACCTTGCCGACGACTATGATATCTGATTTTTTTACATATTTATCTAGATCAAAATCTTGGCCAAAATGCAAAGGGGAAATGAACCATAGTAAAAGTAAAACTAATACCAAGTTGTTTATTTTAACGACCTTCATAAAAACCTCCGTTAATATTTGTTTTTGATTTATGTTTAATAAAGTTTTAACAGCTTATCTGATTAAAACTGATTTGATAGTCTTTTTGTCATTACTTGAAACAATGGTAATAAAATAAACTCCTGATGCGGCTTTGTGTTTATCGCTTTGCACGCCATTCCATATATAATTGTTACCCCCCCTTTGAATATGATTTATGTCATACTCAAATATTTTATTGCCGAGTATATTGTAAATCATAATTTCAACAGGATTTTCGTTGTCCTGATACCAGGAAATTGTTGTCGAATTATTAAACGGATTCGGATAATTTTGATATAAGACGAATGATGAATTATTATTCAAAGTGTCGACTTTAAATATACTCCAATTCATAGAAAACGACATACCGCTCCCCACTCCCGAGATATACTTCGCATTATTATATGACCATATGAGCAGACAATACTCCTTCCCATTTTCAAGACTAACGGGCGTTTTTACAGATATTTTTTCGGCAAATGGTTTGGTTATTTTATATTCCCACAGGGCATTGCTGTATATATTTCCAATATCAGGAACTTTATCTAACAGTAAAACGCCGCCGCCGTCTGAGTTTTTATCTATTGAGAAAGTAAATTCCAGCTGTTTTATATTAATTATTGAGTTGTATAGAGGATAAGTAATTTTGGGTATATCTGGAACTATTTGAATAGGATAGCCATATGCTCCAATACTCAGCGCTAATGAATCGTATATACCGGAGATTGTAATATTATATTCTTTAGTATTAAATTCCTTTAGTCCGCCGGTAATGTAATTCCCATAAAGACTATCTCTGTCATTAAGATCGTTATGTAGTCCATCGTCCTTAAGCTCAGTGGTAGCATATCTGCCATCTAAAATATCTAATAGCGCGCCTACAATTTTAATTTTATCAAGATTAGTTCCAGAAGAGATACTCGGATCTTTTTTCAGATTATAATAAAAATAATAGATATATTCATCAGATAACGCCCATTTATCCATCATCTTGTCGGAAATATGCACAACTTTTTGACCGAATCTATAAGTATATTCAAATAGATCTTCTGAAATTATCTCTTGCGCTTTTGTTATATTATTACAAATAAACAGAGTAAGCAAAAATAAAAAAGAGTATCGTAATTTAACATTTAATACCATAATGCATTCCACATAGTATGTCGTTTTATACTGCGATAAACCTTGGTCTTAGTCATTGTTTTTTTATAAAATAATTGAGGCGTCTCCCCGTTTGCGAAGATGAAGGCGTTTCTATTATAGAAGAGGACAAAAAGTACAATTTCACTAACATACATACTCCCATGACTTTAATTTTTAGCTTCCAATAAAAGGAACTATATCCCACAAATTAAAGCGCAGTAAACTCTCCCTGCGTTAAACACATAAAACGATACTTAATATATCATTTTACGATTATGAATGTAAATAGAAAGGATAGTAAATGCAAATTATTTATTTTAACACAAAAAAAACATCGAAAGTATTCTTGAGAATACCCTCGATGTTGAAATAAAAGTCTAATAACGCCAGACAACCTTGAAGGTTCAAGAACCTTCAAGGTTAAATTGTTTTACCATAAATGTTTTCGCAAAGCTAACAGACTAAAAGTCTGTTCTACGAAAGCAAGAATTTCATAGATAAAATATCAGCTTTAATCATACTCAGGTTAAAGCCTACGCGGCCAGTTAATTTTTAATATTTCTTTTTTGCAGCGCTTCGTAATATTTGCGGATGAGCTCTTCGTAGTCCTTCAGATAGCCTTCCTGCGAAGCTTTGTTTAGTTCGTCTTTAATTCTATTCTTTCCGCGTTCGGTGGATAGATTCAAATCGGCTGGAGAGCCTTTTGTAATCTGCGTCCCGGCCTTGGATTCTCTTTCCTTTTCGTAATCGCGTTCATTAACCGAACGCTGCGCGTCAAGCAGTTTTGATAATATCCGTTCCTGCTTTTGGATTAGTTCGCTCCCAATTTTTTCGCTGTGCATATCAGCCACAACTTCCTGCATCTGCTTCATAATATTATCTAAGTTAGCCGGCAGCGATTTTGATTTGCCGCTTCGCTGGGCTTCCTTATTCAGCTCGTCTAACGACTTTTGTATAGTCTGCTGCTCCTGCGCCAAACGCTGCATCTGCGACTGCTGTTGAGGGGTCATCTGCCCCTGTCCGCTCATCCCTTGTTGAAGAGCCTGCGTCATATTATTAAGGCTCATCTGCATCTGAGACATTTTGCCAAGCTGCTGCATCATAGACATCATTCCCCCCTGACCGCCTCCCTGCATCATTGATTCCATTCCCCCCTTCATCATTGAAGCGGATTCGTTCAAAGCCTTCATTGCCGCGCCCTGGTCAATAGCCGCCGCGGGGCCGTTCTTGTTCTGCAAAGCGTCCATAGCGTTATCCATCTGCCGTTCTGCGTCGCCAAGCGACTTGCCCATTTCAGGAGAAATTGCAAAAGTTTTTTGCGCTGTTTCTGACATTTGTTTTATTACGCGCTGCAGTTCGCTTTTCAGATCGCTCTGCTTCTGCGCATTTTGATTCATCTTTGCCATGCTCTGGTCGCCGCTTTGCGATTGCTTTTTCAACTCTTCCTGTTTTTTAGAAAGACTTATAAGGTTGTTAAGCATTTTCATCATTTCAGAAAAAGTCTGCTGCTGGTTTTGCTGCTGCATTGACTTCTGCATATTCTGCATTTTCTGTTTCATCTGCTTCATGTTTTTAGAAACCTGCGACTGATTCTGTTCAGCTTTCTGCTTATTATTCTGGCTTATATCCTGCGAAGCTTCGTCGGACGATTCCTCATTTCTCTGTTTGTCTAATTCGTCAAGATTTTTATTCATTTCGCTGTTAGGCATATCCTTAAGGTCTTTCATCTTATCGGCAAGCTCTTTCATTTCTTCCTTAAGCTGATCGAGCTCTTTAGAAACGGATTCCTGTTTTTTGGTCAGCTCATTTTTAGTTTGCTGATTCTTCAGGTCGCCGTTCTTTGTCTCGTGCTGAATCTCATCCTGCTTTTTAGCAATTTCATCCATTCGTTTAATCGCTTCGTCAACCTTCTGTTCGGTCTGGATTCTTTTCAGCAGATTAATAGTTCGTTCTAAGCTTTTCTGAAACTGTTCTTCGTCAATTTTCATATTCTGCATTGAGTTTTCAGTAGACTGCCTGTCCATCTTTTGGAGCGCATTCTGCATCTGCTCCATGGCTTTTTTCATTTCGTCGCTTGACAACTCCTTGAACATCTTTTGCAGCTCCATATATTTCTGGAGCGTTTCTTTAGAAAGCAGATTGTTTTTCTGAAGATCGTTCTTCATATTATCCATCTGCTTGCTTATATTATCTACTTTATCCTGTAGTTTTTCAAATTTATCAAGAGCCTTTTCAATTTTTTCTTTTTCCTGCCAGGTCAGTTCTTTCTTTTCCTGCTTAAGATCCTGACTAATTTTATCCATCGATTTTTTAAGTTCGTCAGCCTCTTTCAGGGTTTGCTGCAAATCTTTCTCGGCCCTGTTCTGGACGTTATCGGCATGTTTCAGCAATTCCTCAAGCGATGGTATCCTTGCGTTGAATAAGCCCGATTTAGCCGCCTTTGGCCCGCTGACGTTATCGTTATCATACACTTCAAGATAATATGTTATCACGTCTTCGGTGGCAAGTTTTAACGGAGAAAGATTCCATATATAACTAACGTCGTTTTCTTTTTTCGACCTGTCAATTAGGATTTCCATCGTCGTAAAATCTTTATGCGGCGCTTCATATTTTGAAGACGATAATCTGTAGTGTACCACGAGTTTAGAGAACCCGTAATCATCCGATATTTTTACATAAAGAGGGAGTCTGTTATCTTCTCCTAAAGTAACGTCTTTATTCGGACTAATAATTTCTATCGAAGGATAAGCGTCGTACGAAGCCTTAATAGAATAAGAAACCGGAGACTGATTAGTATTGCCGTTTTCATCCGTAAGCATAAACTGATAATTTTTATCGCCCGTAACTCTGAACCGCCCGACAGCGTCGCGTCCGTTAACCTGTAAATTTACAGACGTAGTATCGCTAAAAAGTATTTTCGCATTTTTTAAATTTTTAGTCGCAGATAGTTTCACTTCCACAACTGAACCAAATAGAGCAGCCACATTCCCGTTATCTTTCTGCTGAATCTGCGGCTGTTTTGAGTATGCAGGCTGAGTGACGGTTACGTCAAGCGTTCTTACATTAGGCCTGTCAATAGCTTCAATTCTGTACTCGTCGCTATTTAGTTTATCTGCCGAAAAGAAATACTGAAACGAACTTCTTACAGCCTTATCTTCAAAAGCATAGAATCCGGCAGAATCAATTGTCAGCTTTAGATATTCATATTTCGTTTGCTCGTCGCTCTTTACAGCAATTAAAACTTCTTTCGGCTTTTCCCCTTTTATTTTAGCTTTTATTAAAACGTCGCCCCCCTTAGTAACCTGCGAATTTCCGGGAATAACTTCAAACGTAAATCTTGCAGGAGGAATAAATTCGGTTTTATAATTCATAATTCTGTATGAAGCTGCGCGCAATCCGGGGACAAACGAAAATAATGCGGCGCAAAACAGAACTGAATACAACAAATAAAGAGACGTTTTTTTAAAGAGTTTATAATTTATAATCGAATTAAAATCTATTGTTTTTGTTTTTTCGTAAGTCTGTTTGAAGGCCGCTTCTATAAGTCCCGATGAATAGACAAGGTTGGTTTTATCCAACGCTACAAGCTGCATTGAGTTTAGCAGCTCGTCTTTAATTGCCGGGTAAAAACCGCCGACTTTTTCAGCCGCAGAATAATGCTGCGCCCGGCTGCCTGGCAGCCGCAAAGCCTGAATAAAAGGGGAAACGGCTCTATAGACAAAAATGAATACCGGCAGAATGATTTCAACGGCAAAAAATACCGTTCTGATTTTTGAAGAAAAATGCCCGGCAAATTCTATCAGCGAAAAAAAGAATACTAAAATAACAGCGGCTAAAATAGTTTCTTCCAGCCCTTTGACTGCAAGGAGCAGGTATTCTTTACTGATAAGTTTTTTCAGCTTATTAATAATTTCCTGATAATATAATAAATTATTTTCTGACATTATTTCCTGTTAATATTTTTAATGCGACAAAGCCCATACTACAAGGTTCGTCCCGAACTTAAGAGCCTCTTCCCTTTTAGCGGGAGAATCGTTATGCACGTCTGGGTCGTCCCAGCCGTCGCTTGGATTTGATTCATAAGTATAATAAACGGCAAGTCTGTTTTCAATAAATATTCCAAAGCCCTGGGGAGCTTTACCGTCGTGTTCATGCGTTTTAGGCGGGCCGGATGGGAAGTCATAAAATACATGATACAACCCATAACTAAAAGGGAGTTCCTGCAAACTTTTATCGGGAAAAACTTTTTTAATTTCGCGCCGGAAAGCTTTATCTAAGCCGTAATCGTCGTCAACATAAAGAAAGCCGCCGTTTTCTAAATACTTTTTTAATCTTTCCGCTTCGGCGTCAGTGAACACAATATTGCCATGCCCCGTCATAAACAAAAACGGATAAGAAAATATCTCGTCAGTTGCCAGATCGACAAACTTATACTCGGCCTTAACCTGAATATTAGTATGTGCTTTAACATAATTCAGCAGGTTGACCTCTTCGGTTTGACCGTTATACCAGTCGCTTCCGCCGCTATATTTTAAGCGGGCAATCTGGAAAGCGCCGTTTGTTTGCGTAAAAGCAGTTTGTATAGCAAAGAAAGATATAATAGCTAATAAGATTATTTTCATTAGAAAGTTTATAAAGTATAAAAAACAGTTTCCTTTAAGCAATATATCTATGTAAAGTCTGAATTTCAATTTACTTAATGCGGGTGAATAAATTTTATTCTTGAAATAATAAAAAAAATACATTAGGTTTAGCGTTGGTACTTAACTTGAAACAATAGGAGTAATAATCATGTCGAAAGAAAAAGAGATCAAAAAAGAGAACAAAAAAGCCCCCAAAAAGACTTTGAAAGAAAAACGCGCTGCAAAACAGGAAAAGAAAAAAGGCGCAGGCAGCGATAAATAGCGATGTTCTAAAATAAGTCACATAACAGAATAATACTCCGGCTTTGTTAACCACAGAGGCAGTTTAATTTCAACGCGGTCGCTGAACAGAATAAAGTTAATATGAGAGTATGCACAATTTTACTACAACTTTCTCTTATACTATTGCCCGCTTAGATTCAACTTCCTCTGTTCGTTTATATTTTACGCTCTTTTATGGAATGCGAAAGCGCAATATTCTAATACATTTTCACTTTCTTTTCAACTGCGCGGAGGAGAGAGCCGTCTTTTACGATTGCAATTACTTTTTGCAGATCGTTATACAATAATCTGTCTTTTTCGGCAAAAGGAATTGCTTCCCGTATTTTTATGTACGCTTCATTCGTCCCGGTTCCGCATTTTAAGGGCTTTAAGAATTCCAGAGCCTGAGCCGCAGTCATTAGTTCTATTGATAAAACCGCTTCCAGATTTTTCATTATTCTGAAACACTTTTGCGCGGCTATTGAGCCCATTGAATTATGGTCTTCCTGATTAGCGGAAGTAGGTATAGAATCGACGCTTGCTGGATGTGAAAGAACTTTATTTTCTGAAACAAGGCTTGCAGCGGTATACTGCGCAATCATCATTCCTGAGTTAAGTCCTCCTTTTTTGGCAAGAAAGCGGGGCAAGCCGCTTAACGCTCCGTTTACTAACCGTTCCGTTCTGCGTTCAGAAACGTTAGCCAGTTCCGAAAGAGCTATCCCCATAAAATCCATTGCAAGAGCTACAGGCTGCCCGTGAAAATTGCCCCCTTCGATATGCTCTTTAGTATCCGGGAAAATCAGGGGATTGTCATTGGCGGAATTAATTTCAATACCCACTCTTGAACAAACATACTCAATAGCGTCTCGCGACGCGCCGTGAATTTGCGGCATACACCTGATCGAATAAGCGTCCTGCACGCGCGGATCGCCTGAAATGTGAGACTTGCGTATTCCGCTGTTTTTAATCAGAGCTAAAACATTTTTAGCCGTATTCATCTGCCCGTTATATGGCCGCAGTTCATGTATGCGCAAGTCAAAAGCTTTATCAGTCGAACGAAGAGCTTCATGAGTTAAAGCTCCCGCTATATCGGCAAGCTTATTCAGCTCCTGCGCTTTAATAGAAATTAATGCGGCAAACGAAGTCATCATCTGAGTGCCGTTAATAAGCGCAAGCCCTTCTTTAGCGGCAAGCTTAACAGGCTTTAACCCAAATTTCCGTAATGCAGTTTTAGACTGAATAATATTTTGTCCGATTATTTTTTCATTTTCAAAATCGTCTGTAATCACTACGCGGCCGCGGCCGATCATCGCAGTGACAAGATGGGCAAGCTGCACAAGATCGCCGCTGGAACCAACCGACCCCTGCGATGGAATAACAGGAATGATGTTGTTATTCATCATATCAAGCAGCAATTGCATGGTCGAGTATCGTATGCCGGAATATCCTTTTGCCAAAGCATTTAAACGCAGCAGCATCATTATTTTTACAATAGCAGGCGGCAGAAATTCTCCGCACCCAACGGCATGACTTAATATCAGATTTTCCTGAAGGTGGGCTATATCGTCTTTTGATATTCGCACATTGCTAAACTCGCCAAACCCGGTAGTAATGCCATAAATCGCTTCGTCCTTTTCGACCCATTCGTCTACAAGTTTCCGCGAAGCGTTTATTTTTTTTACGGCTCCGGTTTTAATTTTAACCTTAGGTTTTTCTTTTACAAAATAGTCTATTTTTTCTAAGGTTAACGAGCTGCCGTCAATGAGTAAAATATTTTCAGCCATAAATTATTTTTTTAATTTTATCTGAATTTTCTTTATTAGCCTTATACCTTATTAGCACATACTCTTCTTCGTATACTGATGAAATAACCTGCGCTAACGCGTGTATTTTGGAAATATGTTTAGACTGCGGATATGTTAGTTTTATTTCTTCTTCAACAAACGTATTGCGCGAAAACTCCAGAAGTCTTTCCTTTAACGCTGAGATGTTTATTCCTTTCAGCGCCGAGACTGCGACGCAGTCTTTATATTTATTCATCACATAATCAATCAGATGCGCATTTTCAACGGCGTCTACTTTATTAAAAACCTTTATCTGTGGTTTGTCCTCACATTTAAGGTCTTTCAAAGTCTGTTCTACTACGTTGATCTGATCCTCATAAAACGGATGAGAAACGTCTATCACGTGCAAAATTAAATCTGCATCGACTACCTGACTAAGAGTGCTCTTAAACGACGCCACAAGGTTAGGAGGCAGCTTACGAATGAATCCTACCGTGTCGCTCATTAATATTTTGTGGTCTTTATCTACGTTCAGACTGCGCGTTGTTGAGTCTAATGTGGCAAATAATTTATCCTCGGCAAGAACTTCGGATTCTGTAAACAAATTAAATATCGTCGATTTACCGACGTTAGTGTAGCCTACTAACGAAACTTTAACATAGTCTTTTCTGCCATGACTTTGGGTAACCCGCTGAGCCTCAATTTTTTCAAGCTTTTCTTTCAGCAGTTTTATTCTCGTCCTTATAATACGCCTGTCGGTTTCAATCTGAGTTTCGCCAGGTCCTTTAGTGCCTATGCCGCCAAACTGTTTTGAAAGGTGAGTCCATGCCCGCGTTAAGCGGGACATCATGTACTGCAACTGCGCAAGCTCAACCTGCGTTTTAGCTTCTTTCGATTTTGCGCGGAACGCAAATATATCTAAGATTAAACCGCTTCTGTCTACAATTTTTTTCTCAATTAATTTCTCTAAATTCCTTACCTGTATTGGAGAAAGATCGTCGTCAAAAATCACTAAGTTAACTTCGTTCAGCTCTACTAACTGGGCTAATTCCTCAGCTTTGCCTTTGCCGATATAAAACGCCGAATCGATATTCGTTCTTTCCTGAATCATTTTCAGGACTGTTTCCGCCCCGGCGGTATTAGCTAATTCTTCAAGCTCGTCTATATGTTCTCTAACAACTTCTCTATCTATATCGTGAGTTTTAACGCCCACTAAAATAGCTCGTTCAGGTTTATTATTCTGTATTTCTATCATACTTATTTTTTTATTTTCTCCAATATATCGCCAAGGGCGTCTTTATGAACCATAAAGTCCATTATTTTAAGTTTTACATAATCTTCGCTAAAGAAGTAATAACCTTTCGGTTCAACATTTTTACTGCCAGAACCGGAGTCTTTAATTAAGTACCAGTCTTTTCCGTTTCTTTCAGCAAAACCGACCAAATGAATACCGTGATCATCGCCTGTTGTTTTGTTACTAAATCTGAATTCTCTTGCATACTCGTCAATATATTGCGAAGGAATATCAAACGTAGGAACCATCGCAATTTTTGCGTGCGAATCTATTCCCGGTTCTGAAACGTCTCCGCCAATACATAGCGTGTAACCTTTTCTGATTGCATTTTTAAGAACTTTCATAAATTCATCAAGAGGTATATTGCAATAAGTCTTGGTATGCTGCCAGTTATCTTCTACAGTATATTCAACATGTTCGTAATAAGGCTGCTCAAGTATTGATAAAACGTCTACATAATCGTCTAAGTTAAGTCTTACGACTTTTTCTAAATATTCTTTTGGGGTATATTCTTTTCCGTTTATGGCAAACTTAGCGGGAGGCTCGCCAATATAGCGTTTCATAATTGATTTAATTGTGCTTATAACAGCGTCTTCATTCCATGCATTTTGCGCGGCTACGCTTTTAAGGTATTCGTTCATCTCATTAAACATTATGCTATGATCGTGAAATTTTTGCCCAGGCAGCAAGCCGGAATAAGCAGATAGAGGAACAACTCCGTATTTCTTCCATATTCTTGGAACAGCGTCCGCTTCAGAGCCCTCTGCAAAATTTGATTTGCCTCTTTGTTTAACAAAGTATGCGGCTTTTTCTACATATTCCCAATAAGCGGTATACACTTCAGAAAGTTTTATTTTTTCTTTATTTATTCTGTAAACTTCCGATTCAAAAAAGGAAGTAGTTGAAAACGCCCAGCATGTTCCAGCCAAACCTTGCGAGACCTGTTCATTGTGCCAGCTATAATCATAATCGTTGATTGATTTAGGAGCGTCAATATTAGAGAAATCGACTTTAAAAGTTTTCTTAGCCGCCGAAGTCTGTTTATTAAACTCAGCGGTTCCCTTTAGTATTTCTTCATAAAATTCGTTTTTAGATTCAATAAAGACTCCCTTATCGCGGGTTTCTGTTTGAGCATAATTTACGCCAGTAAAAGATATTGCAAACGCAGCTGCAAATGCATAATATAAATATTTCATACTATTTTCCTTCGAATAATTATTTACATTTTTTCCGGTTCATCAGCGGTAAGAGTAACTGAGCGTTGGAGAAAGCCGTCATATATTTTTCTTCTTTCCGAAGAAATTTTTAATTCGGCGCGGGTATTTAACCGCCAGAAATGAAACAATTCCGGATATCAATTTGTTATCTGTTTTAGAATACTAAAGATATAGTGAAGTTTCAGAATTATCAAGAAATATTTTTCCCATTTGATATAATGCGAATTTTATCATATTTTCAGAAATTAAACAAGGAATAAGAATTGGAAAAATCTCTTTCGGAAGTCAACTCCAGCGTAAACATTCCGAAGAACTCAACTTTTTGGAAAAGGCTGCTTGCTTTTAGCGGACCTGCGTTCATGGTTTCGGTAGGATATATGGATCCCGGAAACTGGGCGACGGATTTAGCAGGAGGCGCGCAGTTTGGATATTCGCTGCTTTATATTGTGCTTATTGCAAATATCATGGCTATCATTTTTCAATCGCTTGCCGCAAGGCTTGGTATTGTAACGGGCAGAGACCTTGCCCAGGCTTGCCAGGAGCATTACCCTAAACCAATGAACTACGCATTGTGGATTTTATGCGAAGTTGCAATTGCTGCGTGCGATCTTGCAGAAGCGCTCGGTTCGGCTATTGGATTAAAATTGCTTTTCCATATCCCGCTTTTCTGGGGTATTATTATAACAGCTCTTGACGTTTTACTTCTTATGGCGTTAATAGCTTATGGCATCCGCAAAATGGAAGCCATTATACTTGTGCTCATAGGCACAATTGGCGTTTGTTTTGCCATCGAAATGTTTTTGATTAAACCAAGCCTTGCAGGAATAGCTTCCGGTTTTGTTCCTGGATTTTTATCTGGCAACGCGCTTTTTATTGCGCTTGGCATTATTGGCGCTACTGTTATGCCTCATAATCTTTATCTGCACTCTGCGCTCGTTCAATCGCGAGCGGTAGAAAAAACTCCTAAGGGAATCAGGCAGGCGAATAAGTTTAATCTTATTGATTCAGTAGTAGCTCTTAATATTGCTTTTTTTGTAAATGCGGCAATTCTAATTTTAGCGGCTGGAGCTTTTTTTAAAAACCAGCTGCATCAGGTCGCTTCGCTCATAGACGCTCATGCGCTGCTTGCGCCCATACTTGGCACGTCTATCGCTCCTATTGCCTTTGGCATAGCTCTCCTGGCCTCAGGGCAGTCTTCTACTATTACAGGCACCTTTGCAGGTCAGATTGTAATGGAGGGCTTTGTAGGCATTAAAATGCGCCCCTGGTTGAGAAGATTTATCACTAGAACGCTGGCTATAATCCCGGCTGTAATAATAATTTCCATCCAGGGAGATCATGGAGTTGATTCGCTTTTAGTGGTTTCGCAGGTTATCTTATCGCTTCAGCTACCGTTTGCGCTTATACCGCTTCTACACTTTACAAGCAGTAAAAAGAAAATGGGAGAATTTGCTTCCGGTAAAATTTTAATCTTTTTCGCATGGTTCGCTTCGCTTATTATTATTTCTCTAAACTGTAAATTTATCAGCGAAATGATTATTGGAGCATTTCTGCCCGGCGCAACTAACGCCTTTGGAATAAAATACATTCTATTCCCTATCGCTCTTATTCTTTCTCCTCTTCTTTTATGGATGATAGTAGAGCCGGCTTTTAGAAAAGATACAAAAGTAAGAACGTCCATCGAAAGAACTTTTGCTTTTGTTAAACAGGAGGTTAAATTCGGAAATTATAAAAAAATTGGGATTGCGCTTGAAGGAGTTTTTGAGCGGGACGATCAGATTATTCAGGGAGTTTTGCCTATTATCAGTCTGCTTAAAGCTAACGTAATATTAATTCACTGCGTTGAAAGCGCCGCCGGAAGATATATGGGCTCGTTAGTAGACGATTTGGATTCAAAGGAAAAACGCGAATACTTAAATCAGTTTATTAACATGTTAGGCAAAGACGGCATACTCGCTTCTATGTATATAAGCGGAGGCGAACCGGAAAATGAAATTGCTCACATTGCCGAGCAGGAAAATGTCGATCTGATAGTTGCAGGCAGTCACGGTCATAAGCTGCTTAGCGATATGATTTATGGCTCCACATTAACCGAAGTAAGACATAAAGTAAGAATTCCAGTGTTAACCATTCCAATAAAAGCTTAGGTCTCTATTTAATCAGACCTGTCAGGAGCCGCGCTACTAGCGCAGCACTGGCAGGTTTATGAAAATCGGGAAATACTAATTTAGGTTTTTTATTCACGACCTTTCAAAGGCGCAAGCGCTATTAGCGCCGCCTTGAAGGTCTTTAGAAATCGCTTCTTAATTTTCTATTTTCTTAATTTCTTTTTCGTTAGAAATAATATTTTTTGCATTAAGAAAATCGGAGTTTTGAGGTAGAACAAGCTCAAATTTATTAACTGCTTCAGTCTGAATTTTCACATCGTCAATACGGCAATCTAATAAATGCCCCCCACGCTTTCTATCCGCGCTGATAAAATGCAAATGATAACCGCTTACTCCCACGCCTTCCATATATTTAGGAAGCTTAAATCCAACGATAGTCCCTTTTATATTTTCATACTCAAACACAGCCTGATGTTTAGCCGCGTCAATTAAACGGGGATATGGCTTTGACTGCGGAGGAACGCTTCTTACTTTTACGCTCTTGAAAACTCCGTCAATTCTAATTGCATAAATAAGGTTTATTGACGAAAACGACGCGTCTAATATCTTTTGAAAACTGCTCAAGGTAAGCGTGTCTTTATAACTATACGCAGTATCGGCGTAAAAAAATAAAACGTCGGCAAAAGGAATTTTATTTTTCAGATCAAGCGCAAATGGAACGCCGTCTGTTCTTACCTGATACACAGTATCATTTAGTACTACCATCTCGCCGTCGAGTTTATCAAAAGTCCCAACGCCAAAATCACCGTGTTTTTTTAACTCTACAAGAGTGAGCTCGCCGTCATAAATACCTTCTTGAAGAGCAGTAATTGTTGAAAACTGAAATAATTGTTTTTCTGTTTTTTGTCCAAATAACAATCCAGCCTGTAAACAAAAGACAGAGCACAAAAGAGAGAAAAATATTTTTTGTTTCATCAATGATTTCCCAAAATTAACGGCAGCCCGTCTTTGCCGGAACCGATAATTACAGTTTTTGAATTTGGGGAATTGGCTAGTTTTTCAGTAGCTTCAATTCCTTTCCACTTTAATACGCGGTCTGTTAAACCTTTAGCTACAATTTCCTGAAAGTCTGATATGCCGTTAGCTTCAATTCTTTTTCTATCGGCCTCCTGCTGTTCTTTAAGCAGAATAAATTGCATACGCTGACTTTCCTGTTCGGCTTTTAATTTATCTTCAATAGCATTTGTAAGCCCTTTGGGCAGAATAATCTGACGCAAAGGAGCTGACTCAATTGTAATTCCTCTTTTAGAAACCAAACGCGTAAGTTCCTGTTCAATATCTTTGGCTACCTGCTCGCGTCCCGAAGTATAAAGAGCTTTAGCTTCATACTGGGCTGTTATACCGCGAACAACTGCTCTGAACTGCGGCAGAACGATTATTTCGCCATAATTTTCGCCAACTGTCCTGTATATATCAAACGCGTATTCCGGGTTAAGATGATAAAGCAAACTAATTTCCAACTGAACAGTCAATCCTTCTTTGGAAGGCACCGTCATTTGTTCTTTTACTTCCTGAGTTTTTACGCTAAACTTTATAACGTTAGCCATAGGATTAACAAAATTAATTCCAGCTTTCAATGTGTTTTCGCTAACGTTTCCAAAAAAATCGACCACGCCAACTGAACCGGCAGGAATCATAGTCCAAAATTGCGATAATGCTATAAAAACGGCTATCACAAATCCACTAAGCGCGAACGTTGATTCAAGCTTATTGTACCTTTTTTTTGCATTCCAAAAAACGCTAAAGGCTACTATTGCCGCTAATATAGCTATTAAGAATAACACTTAAGCCTCCGAAAAATTTAAAATGTCAACAGATAATATAGTATTACCCGAAAAGAATTAAAACAAGTATTAAAGCTTTTTAAGAGAAAATATGACGAACGGCAAATCTGCTTATTCACTAAAACCGCAAAAGCTTGTAATTAGCTTAGCGTTTGCTTAATAAGTTTTGGTTTGGCCGTTTTTTTATCTGAATATTTAAGCGCTGCCTGTATTTTGCTTTTTGCCAAATCAATTTTGTTCTTTTTGTCCGTAAATACTTCAGCAATTAAATCGTTCTTTTTTACGCTTTGCCCAATTTTAGCGTTAAAAATGATCCCTGCTTTTGGATCTATTTTATCGTCTTTAGTTAATCTGCCTGCGCCAAGTTCCAAAGCGGCCATGCCTATTTCATAATTGTCTATAGACTGTACGAACCCGGTTTTATCGGCGTATATTTTTTCGCTAAATTTAGATCTAGGATACTTCTCCGGTTCATTGATAAACCGCAGATCGCCATTTTGAAGCTTTACAATCTCTTTAAATTTATTAAAGGCCATACCATTCTGCAATAATTCGTTTGAGACCACGATCCCATCTTCAATGGATTCTGCCTTGCCTCCAAGGTAGATCATAGCGCCAGCAAGCGTTAAAGACAGCTCAGATAGATTCTCAACGTAATCGCCCTGCAATACTTTAATGGATTCATAGACTTCAAACCAATTGCCGATATAATTGCCCAATGGCTGATTCATATCAGTTAAAAAGGCAATAACTTTTTTATCAAAAGATTTTGCCGTATCTATCAGCGATTTAGCCAATGCTACGGCGTCTTTTGTATCTTTCATAAAAGCGCCGCTTCCCGTTTTAACGTCAAGGACAAGGCTGTCAATTCCCTCGGCAAGCTTTTTACTCATAATACTTGCAGTAATTAAAGGAATTGATTCAACTGTAGCCGTAACGTCCCGTAAAGCATAAATAAGCTTATCTGCAGGCGCAATTTCTTTAGTTTGCCCAATCATTACGGCGCCGCTCTTTTTTAGAACATTTTTATATTCTGATAAATTAAGGTTTGTTCTAAATCCCGGGATCGCTTCAAGTTTATCAAGCGTGCCGCCCGTATGCCCAAGCCCTCGCCCTGAAATCATTGGAACGTTTACTCCCGCAGCTGCGGCGATGGGCGCAATTATCAGAGAGGTTTTATCTCCCACTCCTCCCGTAGAATGCTTATCTACTTTAAGTCCTTTTATAGCCGAAAGATTTATTACTTTGCCGCTATAAAGCATTGCTGAAGTTAAAGCGGAAGTTTCTTCTTTACTCATTCCGTTCAGGAACACAGTCATCAAGAAAGAAGAGAACTGATAATCAGGGATTTTATTTTTAGTGAATGAATCCACAAGATATTTAATTTCTTCATTCGTCAGACTTTGTTTATTCCGTTTTTTACGGATTAATTCTATTGCGTTCATCAGGAGTCCTTATTCAAATTGTTTTTTAAATTCCGAAAATTGATTTTTAATTTCGGCAATTTCATTGCTTAGTTCCTCTACTAATTTTTCGAGCTTTAATATTCTTTCTTTGTCTGTTTCTGTTTGTACAGGCTCCTCTTCCCTTTTTACTTCTCCGCAAAATAAATGCGCATACCTTGGCGCTTCTTTTCCCTGCAACCTGGGAAGTTTGACTACAAGCGGTTCTGTTCGATTAATAAGACTTAAAATTACTTCATCAGTTTCAGCAAGATCTTTAAAATCATAAATCCTTCCCGTACGCCCCCTTATTTCACCGATAGTTTGCGGGCCGCGTAAAAATAGAATGCATATTACCGCAATTTCTGCTTTAGTAAAATTATAAGCCTGTGTAAATATTTCCTTAAACTTAGGAACTCGCATATCGCCGCCGGTTACTCTGCATACAAACTTTTTATCTCGAAGCTCTTCAAGATTATTATCTATTACAGCTTCATCGTAAGACACTACAGGCTCCCTGTTAGATTTTTGATTACAAGCGTTCATAAGACCATTTACCGTCATCGGATAATAGTCTGGCGTTGTAAATTCTTTTTCTATAAGCGACCCAATAATTCTCGCTTCAATTTCAGTAAGTATTTCGTTTGCCATATTGCCATTATATTTTGTAATGGAATTTACATTTTATTAATATTCATTTCAACACGGCAAAAAAATAAATTTCAAATTTTGCCAAATACGAATATCTAATAATTACTTTATGAGTTTTAATAAGGTATGAAATTGATTTATCTGGTTGCTGTAAAACAATAGTTAAAATTAAATGGCGAGGACGCATAGTATTTCGAATCAACTCGATTGTTATCATAATCCTCGCCGTCATAAATAAAACATATGGCTGTAAAGCTTATGTTTTTATTATATAGTTTACAATGCTTAAACTTATGTTTAACCAGTATAAACATTAAACCGCGTGATATTATTCATCTGAATAATATGCAAGAAATATATTTACTATCTTAAAGAGAATTGATATAATATCCGGAATGGAGAATTATTATTTTGCCCTGCATGGAATGATTTTATGTTTTAAATTATCATTTGGAAATATTAAAAGCAAGCATAATTAAATTTTACACATCCGTCCAAAACGAAGAAAAAAAAGGACTACCTTCCGACGGTCTATTAGATAAGAACTAAAAGCCGTAAATTTGTTTAGCAAGAACAAATAAAAGGTAGT
>WSSedL1CaDRAFT_10001055_pt1 | contig 17347 bp, 13 predicted proteins | sample WetSurSL1Cattail_FD_9464 | JGI IMG/M metagenome (IMG submission 9464)
CCCGCCCCGCCGTACGGTCTGGCCGAAGGCGACACCTCGCCGGTCAAAGAACTGCCGTTCAGCGGCGTTTACCGGCTTGACCCGAACGGTACGCTGACGGTGCTCGACAAAGAGCTGGCGCGGCCCAACGGCATCGCCTTGTCGCCGGATGAAGCGACGCTCTATGTCACCAATTCCGACCCGGCTAAGCCAGTGTTAAAGGCCTATGCGCTAGGAACCGACGGTCTGGTGAAAAGTGCGTCGGTGTTGTTCGACTTCACGCCACTGATGACGCCGAACGCCAAAGGCAATCCCGATGGCCTCAAGGTCGACCAGGACGGCAATCTGTTCGTCGCCGGGCCCGGCGGCATTCTGATCCTGTCGAAGGAAGGCAAGCTTCTCGGTCTCATCAATGTGACTGGACGGGTGGCGCCCAATTGCGCCTTCGGCGAAGACGGCTTCACGCTGTTCATCTGCGCCACCGACATTGTCGCCAAGATCAAGTTGAAGACCAAAGCCGCGAACTGGTCGTAATTCAGGATTGCATCGTCCAGCCTTCGACCGCCATCGCCGCCTGACGCACCGCTTCGGTCAGCGTCGGGTGGGCGTGGCAAGTGCGCGCGATATCTTCCGACGACGCGCCGAATTCCATCGCCAGGGTGGCTTCGGCGATCAGATTGCCGGCTTCCGGGCCGATGATATGCACGCCCAAGACCTTGTCGGTCGCGGCCTCAGCAAGGATTTTGACGAAGCCGTCGGTCGCCAGAATCGTTTTGGCGCGGCCGTTGGCGCTGAAAGGGAACTTTCCGACCTTGTAGGCGATACCGGCGGCCTTCAGCTCTTCCTCGGTCTTGCCGACCACCGCCACTTCCGGCGCGGTGTAAACCACGGACGGAATAGCATCGACATTGACATGCCCGGCGCGGCCGGCGATGTGCTCGGCACAAGCGACCGCTTCGTCTTCGGCCTTGTGCGCCAGCATCGGACCTTCGCGGCAATCGCCAATCGCCCAGATGCCGGGCACATTGGTCTTGAAATGAGGATCGGTGATGACGCGGCCTTTGGTATCGCGCGCCACACCGACCGCTTCGAGACCGAGGTCCTCGGTGTAGGGGCGGCGGCCGATGGCGACCAGCATGACATCGGTTTCAAGTGTCTGCGGCGCCCCGCCAGCGGCCGGTTCGACAGTGACGGCGAGAACATCGCCTTTCTTCTCGACCCCGGTGACCTTGGTCGAGAGATGGAAGGTGAACCCCTGCTTGGCGAGAATGCGCTGGAAGGCTTTGGACACCTCGCCGTCGAGGCCAGGGGTGATGCGACCTAGAAATTCCACCACCGTCACCTCGGAGCCGAGACGCCGCCACACCGAACCGAGTTCGAGGCCGATGACGCCGGCGCCGACCACCAACAGCCGTTTGGGCACGCTCTTCAGCGACAAAGCGCCGGTCGACGAGACGATGCGCTCTTCATCGATGGTCACTCCCGCCAGCGGCATCACGTCGGAGCCGGTGGCGATGATGATGTTCTTGGCCGCAATGGTGCGAACGCTGCCGTCAGGCGCGCGCACCTCGATCTGGCCCGGTGCGGTGATGCGGCCCTCGCCGACAATGCCTTCCACCTTGTTCTTCTTGAACAGGAACGCGACGCCCTTGGTCAGCTCGCCGACGATCTTGTCCTTGTGCTGCATCAGGACGCCAAGGTCGAGGCCGACTTCGGCGGTGATGCCAAGTTTGCCGAAGTCCTTCTTGGCCTCCTCAAAGCGTTCGGATGCAAACAACAGCGCCTTAGACGGGATGCAGCCAATGTTGAGGCAGGTGCCGCCGAAACGGCCGCGCTTGTCGATGCAAGCCGCCGTCAGCCCAAGCTGCCCCAGCCGGATCGCGGCGTTGTAGCCACCGGGTCCGCCGCCAATGACGACAGCATCGAAAGAATCGGCCATGTCGGAATTCCCGCTAGGAAAGAGACAGGCACAAAATAGGTTTTCTTAGAATAATTCTCAAGGCATTCGGCCAAGAGAGGGNCTCTTGGGCCCGCGCACCCGGTAAACGATGTAATGAGCGATGGCGATGCCGTGGCGCTTNCTGTCAATGCGGGCGACCGGGGTCACCTCGGCAAAGGCAGTGGCCACCAACGCGTGCAAATCGCGGCGCTCTTCAGTGATGTAGAGGGCCGGGCGCTGGTAGGCCGAAGCCTCTAGCGGAACAGTATTGGGCCAGCGCTCATCTTCACCCAGGCTGGCGACCGGATAGGAGCTGTAGAAGGCGAACCAAGCGGTAGAGGCGTAATCGGTGGTCAGGATCACCTCGGCGCGGCCCGCGGTTTTGAGGCTGCCAAGCTCGGCAACCACCTCGGGCATACCGACCGCCAGCAGCCGGGCCAGCGGGTCTTTGCGGCCCATCGGCACGACGCCGAGTAGCGCTTGGGCATAACCGACGACGAGCAGCACGGCGGCGACCGGGATTGCCAGTTTGGCCGACCACTTCGCCAGCGGCCGGCGCCAGCCGGTCCAATCGGTGCGGGTGACGGCGTCGAGCGCGGCGATGATCAACGCCGGATAGAGATAGCACGGCCAATTGCCCTGCACCCGGTCGTGCAGCGCATGCACGGCAAAATAGACGATTGAGGGCCAGATCAGGCAGGCAATCAGGGCGCGGCTTTGGTCGCGGCGGCGGGCGGCGCTGAGGCCCATCACACCCAAAACCAAGATGAAGGGCGTGGCGAGCAAAGCCTGGGCGCCGGCGAACTCGCCGAGGTATTTGAGCGTGATGTGATTGCCGGCGATGCGGCCGAATTGGAACGCAAAGGTGGCCCAGTCGTGAGCGGCGTTCCAAGCGATATTGGGCAAAAACAGCACGCCCGCGACGGCGGCACCGAGATAAGGCCAAGGGCTGACCAGCCAGCGGCGCGGCGCCGGCGACGCGAGCAGCCAGATCAGCACGCCGGCGCCCAGAAACAGCGTCGAATACTTCGACAGCAGACCCAGCCCGGCGGCGATGCCGACGGCGAGCCACCAGCGGCCATTGCCGGTCACGGCGACTTTCGCCAAGGCCCAGAGCAAGGCGCTGGCGGTGAGAATTTGCGGCGTGTCCGGGGTGGCCGCCAGCATTTCCACCGTGACCATCAAAGTCAGATTGAATAGCAGCGCGGCGCGCGGACCGGCCTGTTTATCCTTCAACAGCAGGACGGCGCTCTGCCACACGAACCAAGTGGCGAGAAACGAACTGAGAATGCCGACGATGCGCACACCGAACGCGGTCTGGCCGAATACCAGCGTGCCGACGCGAATCAGCCAGGCAATCGCGGGCGGGTGATCGAAATAACCGGCCGCAGGGTGACGCGACCACAGCCAGTAGTAAGCCTCATCGGCCGACAACGGCAGCACCGCGCCCGCAATCAGGCGCAGGACGCCCAGTACAACTAGCGCCGCCAGAAACCGGTTTTCGCGGATTACCTGGTGCGCCAGATGAACATGCTCGACATGGCGTAATTCCACAGCACGCCCACGATTGAACCGGCAAGGCCGGCAACCAACCATGTTTCATGATGGACGTAAAGCTGCGAGGCGAGCCCGATGTCGGTCACCGCACCGATGGCGCCGAAGATGCAAAAACCGATGAAGCCGCGGATCAGCCCGAGACCCTTCAGGCGGCGGTCGCGATAGGTGAAGCTGTTGTTGAGCAGGAAGTTCCACAGCATCGCGACGCCGGTGGCGACCGTCTTGGCCCATTCGAAACTCGACGCCGGATACAGCCCCATGGCGAGATTGAGGACCGCGAGATTGATCGCCACGCCGGTGGCCCCGACAATGGCAAAGAAAATGAAGCGTGGATCGACGAGACCATTGGTCAGCTTCGACAGGACCAAGCCGAGAAACTCGACGCCAATCTGCAGGTTGAACTTCGATTCGCCGTCGAAACGGGTGCCAAAGGAATAAGGCTGTTCGCCGATACGCAGGCCTTCGCTGGCGGTGGCGATGTCGAGCAGAATTTTGAATCCTACCGGCGACAGGCGCGGCGCCATTTCGTCGAAGGTCTCGCGGCGCATCATGAAGAAGCCGCTCATCGGATCCGAAAGCTCGGTGCCCAATACCTTCTGAGTGATCTTGGTCGCCAGCCGGCTGATCTTCGAGCGGGTCGCACTGAACGAGCCGGCGTCACCACCTTCGACATAACGTGTGCCACCGACGAGATCGTATTCGCCCGACTGCAATTTGGCGAGCATCGCGGGCAGCGCGGTTTCGTCATGCTGCAAGTCGGCGTCCATCACGGCGACGTAAGGGGCGGCCGACGACAAAATGCCTTCGATGCAGGCGCCGGCGAGGCCGCGGCGTCCGACCCGGCGCAGACACCGCACGCGCGGATCAGTGCGCGCGATGGCCTTCACCGCATCGGCGGTGCCATCGGGCGAATTGTCGTCGACGTAAACGGCTTCCCAAGAAATGCCCTTGAGCGTCGCATCGAGTCGCCGGATCAACTCGGCGACATTGCCGCGCTCGTTGTAGGTGGGGATGACGACGGAAAGTTGCACGTCCTGTCCCGTCATCGGGGCGGATTTGGAATCGACACTGGCGAAAGTCATGGGCCTCACCTTTGAGGGGCGGGTTAGTGAGCGCCCCGCGCGGCAACGTCAAGTGTTTGCCAGCCGCAGCCGCCGACCTCAAATTATTTCTTACTAATCAAGCCGTTAGCAAAACTTACCGTGGCCCCATCATGGCGCCGAAGACAGTAAATTGGTTTCCGGCGCCATGCTCCGGGCGGTATAAAGGAGCGGCGGAACGTCACGCCAGACGGAGGTTTGCATGTTGTCGATCATCAATTCGTTCGTCGAAAAGCGCTGGTACGACGTTCTGTCCCAGCTGCAATGCGGGACCCTGAAATTCGTTGCCCCGGACGGCGAGGTTCGCATCGCCACCGGCGCCTTGCCCGGACCGTCGGCAACGTTCGCGATTCGAGATTGGAGCGTGCTGCGCCACATCGCGCAACGCGGCGACGTCGCGCTCGGCGAGGACTATATCGACGGCGCCTGGGATACCGACGACATCGAGAAACTGGTTCAACTCTTCCTTCTCAACATGGATGCGCTCGGCGACCTCGCCAATGGCGGCCTGTTCGGCCGGATGGCGCTCGTCGTCAGCGATCGCCTCGTGCGGCGCAATTCGATTGCGGGCGCCCGGCGCAACATCGAAGCCCATTACGACGTCGGCAACGACTTCTATGCGCTGTGGCTCGATCGAAGCATGACCTATTCCTCCGCTCTGTTCGGCCAAACCGCGACGAGCTTGGAGAAGGCCCAAAGCAACAAATACGAACGCATCCTGCAGCGCCTCGCCGGGTGCGGACGATCGGTGCTGGAAATCGGTTGCGGCTGGGGCGGATTTGCCGAAAAAGCCGTGGCTGAGGGGCGCGACGTGACGGGGCTGACAATTTCGCCGTCACAGTACCGCTTTGCCACCGAACGGCTTAAAGGTGCGGCCAATATTCTGCTCGAGGACTACCGCAAGACCAAAGGCGTGTTCGACAGCATCGTTTCGATCGAGATGTTCGAAGCCGTCGGCGAACAATATTGGCCGGCCTATTTCCACACCATCACCGAACGACTGAAGCGCGGCGGGCGGGCGATCATCCAGATCATCACCGTGCGCGATGATCTGTTCGCGGATTACCGGCGGCGCAGCGATTTCATCCGCCACTACGTCTTTCCCGGCGGCATGCTGCCGTCGCTGCAACGCTTCCGCGAAGAGGCGGAACGGGCGGGCCTCAAGGTTACCGGCCAGTTCGCCTTCGGCAAAGACTACGCCAAGACCTTGCGCGCGTGGTCGGGGCGCATGCGCGAGCGCACCGCCGAGATCAAGGCGATGGGCCACGACGACCGCTTTCTGCGCAACTGGCAGTTTTACCTTAACATCTGTGCCGCCGCCTTCCAGGTCGAGCGCACCGACGTGGTTCAGGTCGAGCTGGTACACGCCGGTGCTTGATTTGTATGATTTCTGATTTGGGGGGATTCTCCGTCGCACTGTGACGGGCCGTCCTGAACGTGCTAACAGGACATTTCCGGCTATTGGCACCGGAGGGGACCCATAGTGCTCATGCATGCATCGCGTCACTGGCCGGTTGTTGCCTTGGGGCTGCTCGCGGCTCTTTTCATCCTGCCGTTGTGGTGTGTCGGTTCGCCTGCCATGCCGGACTATCCGGCGCATCTGGCCGGATTCCATCTCATCCGCAACGGCGCCGAGGCCTCGCCGTTCTACGTCATTCATTGGCGGCTGCTGCCTAACCTCGGCTCCGACATTCTGGTGCCGCTGTTCGCCGCCGTGCTGCCGCTTGAAGCCGCAGTGAAACTGTTCCTCTCAATTGCGGTGGTGATGTGGGTGACGGGCGCCGCGCTCATCCAGCGCGCCGTAACGGGCCGCTTCGGCGTCGCGCCGTTGGCGGGCGCACTCTTCACCGTCAACGCGAATTTCACCTGGGGCTTTCTCAACTACACCTTTGCTTCGGGACTGGCCTTCATGGTTTTCGCGGCCTGGATCGCCACGCGCGGCAAGCGTTCGCCGCTGGTGCTGGCCGGATTCATGGCGGCGGCGTTCGCACTTTATACCTGCCATCTGTTCGGCGCCTGCGTGCTGGCAGCCCTGATCGGTATGTATGAAATTTCGGCGGCATTGCGCGAACGGCCATTTCAGATCGCCGCGCTGGGCAAGCGCATGCTGACAGTGGTGGTGATCTTCCTGCCGGCAGCGTTCTTCATGCTGTTCTTCAAATCGGCTGGCGGCGAAGGCGGCGGGGTCGAATTCAATTACGGTGACACCATCGGTGACCGCTTCGGCAGCGCGGCGCAATGGGCGTTTTCCGATCCGGCCTATCTCGTCATCGGCGGGCTTTCGATTCTGATCCTGGCGGGTCTGGCCTACGGCAAGTTGCGGCTGCATCCGGCGATGAAGCTGCTCGTGCTGGGGCTGGCGACGCTGACGCTGATCGCGCCGGAATGGGCGCTGGGTGGCTGGGGCGTCGACATGCGTCTGCCCGCCGTTTTGGGCGTCATCACCTTTGCGAGCCTCGAGTTCCGGATGGACAAGCGGCTCGTTGCAGCGTTCGGTGCCCTCGTCGTGGTGCTGGCCGCCATCAATGCCGGGACCTTGATCGCCAGCTGGTCGACCACAGATCGTCAGTACAGGGAGTTCCGCACCGCTATCGCCGACATGCCGAGGGGCTCGAAAATCTTTACCGTGCTCGACGGCGACGCCTTGAGCGATACCTCCGACCCGCCCTATTGGCACATGGCGGAATTCGCCATCGTCGATCGCGGCGCCTTCACGCCCTTGATGTTCGCCACCAAAGGCCAGCATGTCATCGAACTGAAGGCCCCTTACGACAAGCTGGCCGCCGCCACGGCGCAACAAGGTTCGCCGCCCGACGCGACGGAACTGGCCAATCTGGCACTCGGCCGGTCCGCCGACGACGCGGACATCGATGAGGTATTTCCCTACCTCAAATTCTTCCAGTGCCACTTCGATTATGCGGTGGTGATCCACGGCGGCGGCGAGCAGGCCGACGTGCCGCCGTTCATGCACCTCGCCTATGCTGGAAGTTTCTTCTCGCTCTACAGGATACGACCCACCGGGCTGTGCGCCACGCTATGACGATGCCGACGCCCCGCTTTGCGCTTTATGCCGTTCTGACCCTTATCGGTCTTCTTTGTGCGGTGGGGCTGTGGCGAGTGGTGACGGTACTTGGCCTCGTCCTGCCGTTCGATCCCAACGAAGGCTGGAACGCTTATCACACGGCCGCCGTGATGAGCGGCCATATGCTCTATCCCGGACACGACGCCTATCTGGTCAACAACTACCCGCCGCTGTCGTTCTATGTTGTGGGCGTGGCCAGCCTCTTCGTCGGCGACAACATCGTGGCGGGACGGCTGGTGTCGCTCTTGGCGGTGGCAGGGATTGCGCTGGCGATGACGATCATGGCGCGGCGGCAAGGGGCAGATCGTGCGGTAAGCCTGCTGCCGGCGCTGTGGCTTGTCGCCGGATTACTGATCTCTACCGATTATGTTGGCATGGACGATCCGCAGATGCTGGCGCATGCGGTGTCGCTTTGCGGCCTCTTGGTGCTGGCGCAGAAGGCTTCGTCGCGCACCGGTGTTGCCGCGGCAGCGCTGCTGTTCGTGGCCGCGTTCTTCGTCAAGCACAATGTCGTGGCGTTACCGGTTGCTGCGTTCCTGTGGCTGCTGTTCGAAGACCGCAAGCGAGCGTTCGAACTTGCCGGTTACGGCACCCTGTTCCTGGCCGTCGGATTGCTCGCGTTCCGGCTGATGTATGGCGTGAGCCTGCTCGCGGTCGTTGCGACGGCACGGCTTTATTCGGTGGACCAGCTTATCGCAGCACTGCTGCACTGGCTGTACTGGACGGGCCTGCCCATTCTTGCGCTCGCCATTTTGGCGTGGCTCAGGCCGCGCGACACCGCGGTCCGCTTCTGTGCCATTTACGCCGTCAGCGCTATCGCCATCGGCAGCACTTTCCTCGGCGGCGCCGGCGTCGACCCGAATGTGATGTTCGATGCCGATATCGCCCTCGGCCTGGCGCTGGCGCTGGTGGTGCAGCGGCTGGGCGGCTGGATGCGGCCTGCCGCCGCGATACTGTTGGCGGCACCGCTGCTGGTCACCGCCGCGACTGACAAGGAATGGCAAGCCATCTATCTCGATTTTCATGCGGTGGGCGAGGAAGCGGCAGTCGCGCGCAGCGACGTCGCCTTCATGGCCGCGCAAAAGGGCCCAGGCCTGTGCGAGATGCTGTCATTCTGCTACTGGGCCGGCAAGCCGCCGGCGGTCGACATGTTCAACGTCGGCCAGCAGTTTGAGACTGGCACCCGCAGCGATGCCGAAGTAGCACACGACGTCGCAACGAAGCGCTATGCGGTGATCCAGTTCGATCCCGGCGAACCTTATGCCCTGGGCGAAAATGTCGCCAATGCGCTGACACGTTCTTATCGCCTGCATCACAGCGACGATTTCGGAACCTTTTACGTGCCGAAGTAATTTTTATGATCGCGCAACCAACCGAAAAACCGTGTCACACTTTTCCGGTTGAGCTCCGGTCCTTGACCGTACCCGTCCGTTCCAGCTTGCCCCAACCCACCACGGCACCGCGCAAGGCGGTCGAGATCGAGCGCATCACGACGTAGTACATAAGCTGGCGATAGCCGAAGCGCTGCAGCATCAGCCACCAGAGCAGGCTCCAGTTCTCCTTCTTCTCCATAGCAAATCCGACCACGGCCGCGGCGAGATCGACCAGCGTAAAGACGACATAATAGATGCCGACGGTGATGAGGTTCTGGTTAGAGAACTCGGAGCCGTGCTGCACATAAGCGACCCATTGCGTCAGCAATTGCCAAATTAAGAGCAGGTCGGCGACCGGCGCCAAGGCCGTCAGAATGATCTGAAACATCCAGACCTGCGGCAGAGCAATCAGACCCAGCGCGCCGTAGCGCTTGTTGAAGGTCATGTCGCGGTACTTCCACAGGCACTGCAATGTGCCATAGGCCCAGCGGAAGCGCTGTTTCGCAAGGGTGCGGAACGACGACGGCGCTTCGGTCCAGGCGACGGCGGACGAATCGAAGCGCACATGATAGCCGGCGCGTTGCAGATTGATCGTGAGGTCCTGATCCTCGGCGAGGGTATCAGTGGGATAGCCGCCGAGATCGAGCAACATCTTCCGCCGCCACGCACCGACCGCACCGGGAATCACGGTGAGTGTGCCAAGCGCCGCCAGCGCCCGCCGTTCCAGGTTCTGCGCCACGACGTATTCCAGCGCCTGCCAGCGCGTGATCATATTGAAGCGATTGCCGACCTTGGCGTTGCCGGCCACGGCGCCGACTTGCGGATCGACAAACCAGCGCACCAGCCGCGAAATCGTGTCGTGATTGAACTGGGTGTCGGCATCGAGCGCCACGATGACGTCACCATGCGCCCGCTCCAAACCGAGATTGAGCGCCCGCGCCTTGCCGCAATTGGGGATGGTGATGAGGGTGACGTTCGGCACCGATCCAAAGGACTCCTTCACCACCTCCGATGTGCGGTCGTGCGAACCGTCGTCGATCACCAGCACTTCAAGATCGCGGTAATCGGAGGCCAGGATGCGCGCCACCGTCGCCGCAATCACCTTCTCTTCGTTGTAAGCCGGGATGATGACCGACACCGGAATGTTGCTTTCCGGCGCCGGCGGATCATCGGATTGGTGGGCCCGCTGTTGATTCCACAAGGCCAAACCGCAAAGCACCAGCAGGCGCGCCAGCCCCAAGAAGATCGCTGCCAGGAAGCAGTAATAAAGAATACTGCCCATCCAGCTCAGCGTGAGAAAGACGACGCGGTTGGCGTAAAGCGTCAGAGTCGGCGCCGAACGCGGCATCGCCTGGTCGCGCGTGAGACCGGCGAGCTTCGACACCAAGACGAATTTGTAGCCACGGGCGCGCAAATCATCGATCAGACCGGGCAAAAGCTCGACGGTCTTGGTGCGGTCGCCGCCGGAATCGTGCAGCAGGATGATGTTGCCGCGGGTATCAGGATCTGGGTCGGTCACCGCCGCCAGGATGCGCGCCATCATCTCTTGGTGCGACGGCTGCTGCCAGTCGAACGGATCGACGTGCACACCGATCGTGAGATAGCCCTGATCCTGGGCGATCTGGACGGGAATGATTTCATCCTTGTTCACCGGTTCGGCGTCGCCGAGATACGGCGGGCGGAACAGCACCATGCGCCGTCCGGTCAAAGCTTCGAACAGTTTCTGGGTCGCGTTGTATTCGATGCGATCGGCTTCCGGCGAGGTTTCGGCGAGGTTGGGGTGGGTGAAGGTGTGATTGCCGACTTCGTGGCCTTCATTGAGGATGCGCTGCAGCAGCGCCGGATGAGCCTCGGCATTAGCGCCGATGATAAAGAACGTCGCCTTGACGCCCTTTTCCTTCAAGATTCTGAGAATGGCAGGCGTGTAGGCCGGATCCGGACCGTCGTCGAAGGTCAGCGCCAAGGTCTTCGGCACCGCGCCAACCCGGCGGATGACGAAGCTGGTCGGCAGGTCGGTATAGATCTCGTCGCTGATGTCGCCGGTCTGCGCATCAATTTCAAAGGTGCGGCTGCCACTCGACGGCGAAGCAACCACGCGCAGGACTTCGCCGATGCCTTCGAAATCGACGTCTTCGCTGGTCGGGATATGGCGCAATCCGGCCGGGGCCGGCGCATCGTAAGGCCGGCCAAGCACCGACCAGATGGTCGGGTCCTCACTGCCCACTTTCCACAACGCGTAACCGACCGGCTGGAAAACGTCGGCCGCGTGAATCTGGTTGAACACGGTGACACCGTCGAGGAACCAGACGTCGTGACGGACATGATCGTTTTCGAAATAGGAAAAGTGCGGGTTGTTGCTGTTGGGATCAAAATCGACGCGGGCGCTGGAGTCCTTGGCGGCCACCATCGCACCCTGGAATGTCAGGTTATCGGCCAACTCCTGGGCGTGCCAATCGTAGGCATAGCTGCCGACCGCGATGATGGTGCGGCTGGGCGGCAGCTCCTTCATCCGCTTGTCGAGCGTTTCTTCAAACCAGGACTCGCCCGCGATCGGTCCGGCGATGTCGGCATCGTCGTGCTGGTCGTAGGCCATCAGCACGGTGTAATCGATCGATTTGGCGAACCGGGCGTAGGGCCAAGTATCTTCCTCAAACGGCGCACACTGCACCAGAACCCAACCGTTGGGCGCGAACTGCGCCGACAATTCCTTGAGGAACATGTCGAGATCGTTATAGGCGCTTGCCGGCACCATTTCGAAGTCGATCACCAGGCCCTGATATTTGCCCGCCCGGATGAAGTCGACCATTTTTTTCTCGAGCGCGGCACGGCGGGCCGGGTCGGCGAGCATGCGCTGCAAATTCGCGCCATCCCAATCACCGCCGGCGATATTCTGCACCAGCGGCAGAATCGGCATCGACGGCCGCTCGGTCTGCACCAGCTTCTGGGCCTCGTGATCAATCGTGACCTTGAGGGCCATGTTGGGGCCGGAAACTGTCAACCAGCACGGCAGGAACCAGTCGAGCTTCCACAGCGCCCGCTTCAGCGCCGGGTAACTGGTGTCGTTGTTGTCAGAGGAATCATAAAAGCCCATCGCCAGCGGCCGGTCGGGACGGGGCCTGAGCGCCGCCGAAAGTTCGCGCGAGGAGGCCTTTTGATGCGCCAGTCGGTCTTTCCAGTTCCGCACCAGAGCTTCGCGGTGCCGGGCTTCGGCGGCATAGCGGACGGCGGACTTGAGCTGGGACGGGTCGATGGCACGGCGGACCAACGGATTGTTGGGAGTCAGCTTGAGCCGAAGATCGGGTGTCTCGTTGTTGGTGCTGACCAGGATCGAGGCCAAAAAGGCGATACCGAACAGGGTGCTGACAATCGCCCCCACCCAGCCCAGCAACGACAGGCGCGCCGCGCGGCGGCCCGTTTCATCGAAAAAAATCGGTTTGTTGGCCATCGCTCAAACTTCGGCTGCTCTAACCCGCATTATAGGCACACGGGCAGCGGCGCAATCCGATAGTTTCCCGTATGACAGGGCTGTAAGGCGGGATGCCCACTCAAGGCTGGTTGCGGGGACAGGATTTGAACCTGTGACCTTCAGGTTATGAGCCTGACGAGCTACCGGACTGCTCCACCCCGCGTTGCCTTGAAGGGTGGGCGGATATAGGCCATCGCACTGGCCCTGTCCACCCCGCTTTTCCGCTTCCACCACAAACAGATGGCGGTGTGCGGCAACGCTGGGTTTACCAAATTGCCGCGGTCGGTGGCGGCAAGCGCGGCACCGGCGTCCACATGACGGCGGTAAGCGAGGCCAAAGGCCCGCCTCTGCGGCAAATGCTCCGTAGGCACCCCACGTAAATCTTAACGCCCGCTGCCCATCTCCTGGGCAACAAATTGATATTCCCAGGGTTTTCTTCTTAACGTCGTCGCGCGATCTTCATTGAAGCGTGGGAAGACCGCCGCTATAACCCGCTTGAGAGCGGCACTGCGAAGGAGCGTGCATGGGTACCCAACTTCCGCTTGGCTATCGGCCGTCGGAAAGCGAACCCTTTATGAACGAGAAGCAGCGCGAGTATTTTCGGCGCAAGCTTCTTAGTTGGAAAGATGAGATTCTGAAGGAGAGTCGGGAGACTATCCAGAATCTCCAATCCGAAACTGTGCCCCACGCCGATCTCGCCGATCGTGCTTCGACCGAAGCCGAACGTCAGCTCGAACTTCGCACCCGTGACCGCCAGCGCAAGTTGATCGCCAAGATCGATGCCGCCCTGCGCCGGATCGAAGACGGCACCTACGGTTTCTGCGAAGAAACCAGCGAACCGATTTCGCTGAAGCGCCTGGACGCAAGGCCGATCGCAACCTTGTCGATCGAAGCGCAAGAGCGCCATGAGCGGCGCGAAAAAGTCTATCGCGACGACTGAAACAAGAAGCGAATAGCAAAATAGTGAGGTGCGAATAGGGTGTGCCCCGTCGGCCGCTCGCTATTTCTTTTCCTCTATTCGCTACTCGCCTTCTTCACCACGGCATCAAAATATCGAGGATCTCGCTGCCCAGGCGTGGCTGCTGCACATCGCTGACCGTGCCGCGGCCGCCATAATTGATGCGCGCTTCGGCGATCTGGGTGAGATCGATCGTATTGGAGCTGGTGATATCTTCGGTACGCACAATGCCCGACACGGTGAGATCGCGCAGTTCGCCATTAACCTTCATCTGCTGATGACCGGAGATCACCATATTGCCGTTCGGCAGCACTTGGGTGACAAGGGCCGCCAGCGTCATGCTGATCGTTTCCGAACGGGTCACCGCACCGGTGCCGACGTTGGAATTGTCCGAGGCCGTCGTCACCAGACTGCCCGGCGTGAGGCCGACACTCGGCATCACGTTCTCCAGCCCGAACAGATTGCTCATGCTGGCATTCTCGGAATTGGTGCGCGACCGGCTGGTCGTATTCGAGATCTTGGCCGCATCGGTCACGGCGACATTGACAGTAATAATGTCGCCGACGCGGGAGGCGCGCGGATCGTGGAAGAAACTGCGGGCGCCGGGCTGCCACAACGACGCACGACCCTTGGGCTCGGCCGGGGGCTGCGGCATCGGGACCGACACCTGCGGCGCATTATTGGTCATGCCGGCGAGCTTGGGTCCGCCACTGGCGACGTCGCTGAGCCGGTCGTAGGTCGAGCAACCCGTCGCGAGGACGGCGGCCGAGGTCAGGGCGATGACATTACGCAGCAACATGGCAGCTCCTCTTTAGGGATGAAGGGTGGCGATACGATTGCCGCCGAGTTGGGCGCCGCCGGACTGGGCGCGCACCTGGCCGGGGCCGATGACGATGCCGCTGATCTGACGGTAGGACGCGGGATTCTGGACGGTTACGGTTTCGCCCAAACCGCCTTCGCTCATGGCGCGACCGGAGGCTGTCAAAACGACGCCGGGGGCTTCAAACACCATGGTCACGGTCGAGCCTTTGGCGACCAGAACCGGGTGGCGCAGATCCTGAAGCCGCAAGGTTTCGCCGGCACGCAAGGTGCGGCGGGTTTCCAGGCCGATCACATCGGGGAGACTGGTGACAACGCCCATCACGTCGCTGGTCGCGACCGCATAGGTCATGTCGAACTCGGAGATCACCTGACCGCGGGCGATGTCGTGCGTTGGAACGACAACGCGGACGCCGCCGAAGGCTGGATAAGCGAGCAAAAGCGCCAGGGCGAGAAAGCAAAAGCGCGTCATGATCATGATCCCAGTTTGGCGGTTTCTTGCAGCATCGTGTCCGCGGTCGTGATGACTTTGGAGTTCATCTCGTAAGCGCGTTGCGCCGCGATCAGCGAAGTGATTTCGCTCACGGCATCGACATTCGAGGCTTCCAGAAATTCCTGCTGGATGGTGCCGTAGCCGGTCGAACCGGGAACACCGGCCTGCGGTCCGCCCGACGACGACGTCTCGGTATAGAGATTGTCGCCCTGCGCCTTGAGGCCAGCTTCGTTGGGAAACCGGGTCAGTTCGAGTTGCCCGACCGTCTGAGTCGCCGTCTGACTGGGAAGGGTGACTTGCACCAGGCCCGTTGTGCTGACGGTTACCGATGTCGCCGAGGTCGGAATGGTGATGCCCGGCTGGACCGTGTAGCCCTGCTGGGTCACCAGTTGACCCTCGGCTGAAAGCTGGAAATTGCCGTCGCGGGTATAGCCGTCGGTCCCGTCGGGCAGCTGGACCCGGAAATAACCGGTACCGCTGATGGCCATGTCGTACGTGTTGGAGGTGCTCGTCAAAGCGCCTGCCGTGGTCATGCGGTAGACGGCCGCGGTGCGTACACCGGCGCCGAGCTGAATGCCCGATGCCAGCAGCGTGCCGGTATCCGAAGACTGGGCGCCAGCCGCCTGGACGTTTTGGTAGAGAAGATCCTGAAACGCGGCGCGTTGGGCCTTGTAGCCGGTGGTGTTCATGTTCGCCAGATTGTTGGCGATCACTTCGACGTTGGTCTGCTGGGCCACCATTCCGGTGGCAGCGATGGAAAGGGCGCGCATAGACTATTTCCTTCTTACTGGACCGTGCCGAGTTTCTGGATGGCGGTGCGCTTCAATTCCGAAGAGCTCTTTTCCAGCGTCGTAGTGGCTTCATAGGAGCGCATGACCTCGATCATGCGCGAGATTTCAACGATCGGCTGAACGTTTGAGCTTTCGAGCATACCCTGCTGGAGCGACGCCGTGGTGGCCGGACCGGCGTTCTGTGAGGTCGAATAGAGGCTGTTGCCCTGTTTCTGCAGCTCGCGCGGATTGGCAAAATCGACCAGGCGCATCTTGCCGAGCTGGCCCTGCTTACCGCTGATCGTGCCATCGGCACCGAAGCTGATGTCGCCATCGTCGGGGGCGATGGTGATCGGGCCACCGTCGCCGAGCACCGGATCACCGTCTTCGGTGACGACCAGGCCATCAGCATTGAGGGTAAAATGCCCGTTGCGGGTGTAGCGCTCGCCGGCCGAGGTCTGAATGGCAAAATAGCCGCTGCCGTTAATGGCGAGGTCGAAGGGAGCTCCGGTCTGTTCTATGCGACCGTCGGACAGATCGCGTAAAATCCCGGCGTCCTTCACAAAGCTTAAGGTCTGGCTGCCCTTCTGATCTTCGGCCGGCTTAACGTGCTCGAGGACCTCTTCGAATCTGACGCTCTCGCGCTTGTAACCAGGCGTCGATACGTTCGCGACGTTGTTGGCGATCACGTCGATCGAGCGGAATGCCGCAAGCTGGTACGATAAATTGAGGAGCGACGCATTATCCATGGAGAAGGGGTCCTTTCTGGTCCTCTGCCAATTCCCTGGTCTGCACGCTCTATGCCAGCGCGGAATGCTGGATTTCGGGGACTTTTCAGGAACTCCATCGGACCCGTCGGCAAAACCTGCCGGGATAAGTCTGCCGGGGACGGATATTTGAACCACTCCTTAACCACGCCGTCCTAACGTCGCTTCACATTCTAAGGGGGTAACGATGGCCAACACGGATACGGAAGGCGAAGCCGAGGAAGGCCAGGCGCCTGTCGAGGGCGAAAAGAAAGGTTTCGTTAAGAAACTGCTCGGCAACAAGAAGCTGCTCATCATCGTGGGCGCGGCCTTGCTGCTCCTTTTAGGTGGCGGCGGCGCTGCCCTCTATTTCTTTGTCTTCAGCAGCAGCGACGAACAGGCGAAAATAGCCGCAAACGGACCGGAATTCCCGGCGACGCCGCCACAGGTTGTCTATTCCGACGTCCCCGACCTGATCGTGAACATTCAAAGCGCTGACGGCGCGCAGGTTTATCTGAAGCTGTCGCTGTCGCTCGAACTCTACTCGGCCGAGGAAAAGGCCGGCATCCAGGTGCTGATTCCACGCATCGTCGACCAATTCCAGGGCTATTTGCGCGAGCTTCGCACCGACGACCTCAAAGGGTCCGCTGGAATCATGCGCGTGAAGGAAGAGCTCCTGCGCCGTACCAACGTGGCCGCTGCGCCTTACAAGGTGCGCGACGTACTGCTCAAAGAAATGATCATCCAATAACGCGTCGAACAGCGAGTTGAGTATCTGAGATGGCCGACGAACCCGAAAAACAAATGACAAGCCAGGCCGAGATCGATGCGGCCTTTGCAGCGGCAGCGGCAGCACCCGTGCCGGGGCTTGAGGACGAATTGGACGGCGCGGCAGCGGCGCCGACCGAACGCATCCTTAACCAGGACGAAATCGACTCCCTGCTCGGCTTCGATGTTGCGACCGATCAGGCGCAGGACAAGTCTGGCGTCCGCGCCATCATCAATTCCACGCTGGTCTCCTACGAGCGCCTGCCGATGCTGGAGATCGTCTTCGACCGGCTGGGC
>WSSedL1CaDRAFT_10001056_pt1 | contig 17296 bp, 16 predicted proteins | sample WetSurSL1Cattail_FD_9464 | JGI IMG/M metagenome (IMG submission 9464)
TGCGGTGATGAACTTCCCGCACCAAAGCATCGCGGTGCTGCGCGAGATTCTCTTCGGCAATCTTGCGGGCGGTAATGTCGATATGGGTGATCACCGCACCATGGCTTTTCCCGCCAATTGGCGTTACGGAAAGGGTCAGCCAGCGTTGCTGACTTGGCGAATGACACGCATAGTCAAGGTTGAATCTGGGCAACTCCCCGGCAAGGACGGAGAGAACACCGGCATGCGCTTCCGCAGCACCTTCCGATGATTCACCGATGCTGGCCTGACAGATATCCAGATAGTTGGTCCCAATCTGCGTGTGTCTGGCGATTTTCTCGGGGAGATTGCTGTTCTCGATAGCAAATTTTCGCCAGGCTTCATTAACGGCGACGATGGTACCCTCGTGATTGAGTACGGCTATCTGGGAGGAGATGGAATCCAGGACGGCTTGCTTGAATTGCTCGCTTTCGTGCAGCGCGACCGCCGCCATTTTTCTTTCGGTAATGTTGCTCAGCACCACTCGAAACACACGAATGCCATCTGCATCAAGTGCAGCGCAAGCTGCCAGATGCACCCAGAACGGAGTGCCATCACTCTTCACCATCCGTAGTTCGTAAGAACACGGCTCGTCGGTCACCGTGATCTGTTTGCGGTGCAGGAAGTAGCGATCCTGGTCTTCCTTGATGATGAAACTGGACAACAAGCAATTGCGCAATTCGTCGCGTGACACCCCGAGCAGCTTGGCGGCAGTGATGTTGGCTTGCAGTATCCCCCCCTCCTCGCTGACCGTGCAATAGCCGACCGGCGCGAAGTCATAGAGATTCAAATACGTTGCCCGCGCGGTATCCAGCACAAGTTGTGAGAAGCGAAGTTGCTCATTTTGTGCTTCCAGTTCGATATGGTGCACTTGCAAATAGCGAAGCATCCGCTGCGTTTCTTCGGGCGAGCGCGGGGCCGAAATTATCTCGGCCAAAGTATCTGTCGGCCCAATTGTATCTTCGGCCGGCTGGCTAATAGCCGTCTCTGAATTCGTCAAGGGCGCATCATTACTCGAGCGTTTTTCCTGGTCAGTCACGGTAGCCTTCATCGCCGATGCAATGCTCGGTAGTCTAGATCCAACATTCCAGAGAATTTAGTTATCTTCTGCAATAGAGATACGGCCCGGCTTTCCCCTGGCTGCCATCGGTCGCTATGAAGATCTAATCAACCGCCCAGAAGACCTACAACCCGCGCGCCCAGGCCGGGCGCAGATGCGCCTGGGCGGGCGTGGCAATCGCTTGCCGTACCTCGGCGAGCAGCCTTTCCTTGTCGGCGCCCAAGGTGCCCTTGAGGACCAGCCAGTTGGAGGCGTGGTCGCTGCGAAATACCGTACGCCGCAATTCGAGGCCGGCCAGGAAACGCTCGGTCTCGACGAACAGTTGATGCTGGCTGAGCGGCTCCCAGCCGGGGAAACCGGCACGCAGGCGCTGCTCGCCCTGCGGGAAGCTGACGACCAGGGTCGCCAGGTATTCCGGCTGCGTGGCATTGATCAGGCGCGCCGAGTTGTCGGCGTGCTGCGCGCTCAGCGCCTGGCCGCCGAGACCATTCAGGATCATTACGGAACGGGTGATGCCGGCCTGGCCGAGTTTTTCCAGCGCCTGCTGCGTGCTGTCCCAGGTTTCCCCCTTATCGACGGCAGCGAGCACTGCGTCATCGCCGGATTCGGTACTGGCAAGTTCACTGTCAATTGACCTGAAGTTTAAGTTTACGTTAAATGGACACCGAGCCTCAATTCTATGTAATGAAAGATGGGGCATAGATGCGAGGTGTTGGTTTTCGCTTTTGTAATTAAGCGCAATAGTGATTTTCAGAAGTGCTTATATGACTAACAACGGGCCGTTGACCGAACAGCCGAAGCAGTTATGGTTCGGGGGCACCAAGATGCTTAGCTGCGCGCAGTGGCAGTACTTTTCCTCCTCGCAGTAAGGTCAGCTCCTTCTTCAGCGCATAAACTTCCTGAAGTAAAGAAAGCTCTCGGCACAACGCCTGCTCCCATTTTTCCCTGTAGTTTTGCGCCTCTCCCCTGGTTATTTCGAGCCGCCTTGTCATCTGTCTCTCTGGCGATGATTGTTCGGCTGCAGCGATGTCAATTGCTTCGATTAGGTCTTTGAAGGCCGCGCGTGATTTTTTAATGCTACCCCTCCCACGTCCTGCCTCCAGTGCCACATTGTCGTTGTTGATGCGCGCCCCTTTTGGTACTTTCGTAGCGTGCCCATCCTTGAGGCGTTCAAGAGCCCGAAAGTATTCCGACAATGCTTCAGACATTGCTTGTCTCCTTCGGCAACTGGATTGCGGAGAGCAGCACATCCAACTCGCGTTTTTCCATACTGTATTCAACGGAATCAGGACTTAGAGTCTCAACTAGCTTTTGCTGGTACGGGATGATCCTGATAATGTTTGACCGCTTAGCTATTAGATGTTTGCAGCCATCCTCTAAACACGGAATATCCAGCAGGCTCAGCCCCTTGCCTTCGCTCTTGCAGTCGCCCGGGTTGGTGCAACCACCTAGGGGATTCGCCTTATAGGCCATCATCCCTTTCTTGAACCGTCGCATCAACTCATCGCGTGGCGTCACGATTCCACGTTGTTTCTGCTGCTCGATAAAATTGCCAGCCCCTCCAAGCAATGGTTCACCAGCAAAGATTACATCTCGCAGGTAGGCCAAGCAGGCAGATTCACTCATCGTCTCCCGCCATTCCTTGCAAATGTGTTTAGCATAGTCTTCGGGGTCGTCTTCAATGAAGTTCCGGGCAAACTGGCTCCCCTTCGCGTAATATTGCGACATCTCTCGGGCGATGTGTTGCAACTGCCGACGCAACGACGAAATCGTTACCAGACCGCTTCGCTGGGCATATAGCGCAAGCGAACGACGAAGTTGATGGGACTCCAATGGCCATGGCTTCCCAATAGCGAACTCGTCCTCGTTTCGCCAGTCACGATAAGGGTCAATCTGTTCCAGCTCCTCGATGTCGGGCTCTTGAATTACTGGCTGCAACGCCACTCGAAGGTGAGCGCTGGCATTGGTCAGTCCAAAATCACTCACTGGTTCAATAGTATCTCTACTGGCTCCTCCCCATGGCAGTCTCGACGGCGCAACAAACAACGGATACCGGCTTGATAATGCTTATCGATGGTTTCCTGCGTATGCCCCGTGATTCTCGCGGTAAGAGTAGGATCGACATTCCTGTTGTACCACTCGTGCATCGTCGCACGAAGTTTGCGCGCTCCGATTCGAGGTATTGCCGGATAAATCGATGCTGCTAGCCGATGTTGCGTTTCCAATGCGCCTTTGGTCAGCTGACAAAATTTACCCATCCTCCTGTCCCCCCCGATGAACAACCATTCGTAGCTTTCACCGTCCAGGATGTATTTACGAAGTTCAAGAAACCTTTTCAAAAGGGGAAGAAAGCGAGTCCTTATTAGGGCCGACACGGTTTTCCCGCTCGCTCGCCACTTAGTCATGCATGCAGTGCGCTCTAGGACCACCTTAGCTATTGCCGCCATTCAGTATCTGGTCAGTAACACTCGGCAATGTGCTAGATATCTGCCAGTTAGTTCCAAAGCTTGGCGAACGGCACCTTCCTCTTTTGGCGATGACTACTCAGTCCCCCTGCAGCCGTTCGATTATTGTCGGTCAAGTTGATGGTTCTGTCTGATCAGCACCGATCTGACTCAGTAGGCGCAGTCCGACTCCGCAGCAAGTGCCACCTTTTTGTCACCTTTGGGCTATTTTCCTAGCTCTGAGAATTGCTCATATGGAAAATTTGGAGTCCAACATCTTGCATCAGCACCGCCGAAACCAAATCATTCGTCATTTGCCATTCCATCCCTCCCTACCGAAGGTCGAAAATCTCACTAACCGAGTAGTCTTGAGTGGTCTAATGCAGACAACGACAAACGGAATACTGCAATAGAGAAATTCGAAACAATGAGACATATCTAACCACCTTTTTGTCACCATTAAGCGCATTCGACCACTCATCTTGCCCTCTCAAACCATCCCAGAATATTTCGGGCAGCCTCTCATGGTTATGCATAATGCGTACAGCCAGATCATTGACAGACATAGCGCCGAGAACATCAATAGCTCCCGTCACCATGCCTGTTGAACCAAGCTTCCATAGCCCCTGATACCCTAGTGGCTCTGGCATAGTTCCTAACAAACTCTAGCGATGCACTAAACGACTCACCGTTTGGCGAGAGCTAGTGCGAAGATCGTTCTTGTAGCTCGCCAGAGTCGTACCATATTGTGTCATTGTCTTGCGGATGCAATTTAGAGTCTGCCGGACGAAATTTGTGTTGAAATTCCTTGCAGTACCCTTGGCTAACTGCCATCTGAGCGACCGTAAGCAGTGCGAAACGCTTTATTTCTCGCAATTCTTGTTCTTGAGGTGTCGTGTAGCACCGCTTACTTGTCGGCTTCAATGACTTGTCGACGATAGGAGGCTTAGCATCGCTAATGCAAGCGTTTGAGAGCATCTCCTGGGTCAAGTGTTTGGCACCCGTAAAATCTGCTCCGCTCACATTCGCGTCCGTCAGTACCATATTTTTCAGTTCTGTCTGGCGGAAGTCGGCGTTACGCATTTCGACAGATTCAAGCTTTGCGCCACTAAAATCTGTCCCCGTAAACACCCCGTCTGACATGTTCGCGCCGGTCAAAGTTACTTCTGAAAAATTGGCATTTCGTGCTTCCGCAGCGGACAAATTTGCAACTAGCATGTTGCTCTTCTGGAAAAATACTTGGTCCATGCGTGCGTTACGGAAATTGGCGCCATTGAGCTCACTGTAGTTCAATACAGCACCAGCCAATATGCTTTTGTCAAAAGCGGCGCCAGTGGCATGCATAGATTGACCAGATGCACGTAACATGTTAAGGCCTGAAAGATCCAGGCATTCGATGTTCGCGCCGTCGAGGTTGAGATGCTCTAATGGTCGGTGAGCAGCTCGGACGATTGCAACGGATTCATTGAATTCAGCTGGCAGGACACCATCTCGACTATGTTGGATGACATTCAGTGCATGCTGCAATGGGCTGACTTGAAGCAACGGCCTAAACAAAATTCCTCCTAACACCATAAATATGGCAATTTTGCCTGCAGCAAAAACTAAGCGAAAAGCTCTTCGCTGCAGCATTCGCCGCAATACCTTGCGCCTTATTGACAAGGTTGTTACTTGTCTCCAGCTAATCTCGGCTGACGGAAGCCCTCCTGCCGAAATTGGCGATGTGTGCAGTAATAGCGGAGGAACTTCTGCGGAACTGGCGGCCACGACACGGCGAAGCAACTCATTTTGTAAATCTAGAACATCCGTTATCGGCCAGCGTTTTAATTTAGGTCTTGCTACGCAAAGTGCTGTAGGTAAATCGGCTCGAAATGAATCGAGAGCAGGTCCGACTACAAAACTCAACTTACTTAAAATATTGACTAAAATATCTTGACTCGCACCAGTGTGTTTTTTGATTAGCTGGAGCATGTCAGCATATTCTGGAAGCAATTGGCTGGGATCATTCAGCGAAAGCTCGTGCTGAAGTCCATGAATAGATCGGGCCTTCCGTTCAATCGCAGCAGTGGGTGCTGGAATATACGGACGAAGATTCGAATATATATGGTACTTAGCAATTTTATCGCCGTGATTCGCTTCGACTTCGCAGAATTTAGCGATTGCGTCATGAATTGGCGTGTCACCTATCATCCAGGGCTCGCTAGATTCCCGCGTTTTGACCTGATAGAGATCATAACGACCGTCTTTCCGAGTCGCGAGGATGTCATCGTGATGCTCGATCCATAATTCAGTATATGGATCACCATCAATTGATCTCAACAACAATGCGTATGCTGCGTAATCCTGATACGAAAAAGCGCGACGTACGTGTGGTGTCTGATCGTATGCCTTCGCTGGAGCCCCGCCTGGTCCGAGGCCGGGTTCACCTAGAGGTACATTTGCCATTGTTTTTTCTTCTTATTTACAATACGGGGTCTAAATCAGCTCATGCGACGTTTTCTACAAGACGGAGTTGTCGCATCCTATTTTTTCGACATCTTATGTTGATTGTATCAGTCGCCACATCCGGTCGGCTCTCGGCAGCATCTGGAGGTCGCTGGCATTTGGCGAAGAGTAGATACCCTGACGTCCTCGACGTTCGCACCCCGATTGCTCGTACCGTTGGACATTTAACGTCCGCTTGGTAGAAGCCTGGAGGTCCGGTTAGGGCACGATGCTGCCGGACAACCTAGCTGCCGCATGTCATCAGGCAGAGAACGGCCAGGAGTGGACGTTCAAGATTTTTCTCCATTGCTACCATTCGCCAGAAACTTCTTGCCGTCGGCATACCAGCATTTCGCCGGTCCGTACTATCATTGCATATGCGGGCAGTCTGCCGGTGTCGCCCCTAAATGAATAAATCAGCTACTTGGAATTGCCATGTTTTGCGATTGTCAATATGCGGACCGTTGGGGCAGTTGAATAGCTGTTAGCACCTTCCGTAGCTCATTCTCTAAGGGGTAACAATGAAAAAAATACTGTTTCTAGCTGCATTAATTGTGTCGCTTCAATCTGCTGTCACTTACGCGAAAGACTATGGCTCTGAATTGTTATCAGGTTGTGCCTCTATCCAGTTGAGCAGTTGTAAAATGACAAATAGAAAGGTCAGTCTGAATAAGCTTTCAGAATATACGATGGCTTTTAATTGCATAAAGAATGGAAGTTCTAGCAATGAGCAGTTTGATCTTGGCATACCGCTACCTGACTTTGGGGATCTAGGAATCGGAATGAGTTCGGCCTCAAGGTACTCATCCGAAATTTGCAAAGAAGAAATTAAAAAACTTAACAGTGCTCAATTTTTAAAAAGTTATAGCGAAACGTTTGATCAGGAATGTGGAAGAACTTTAGCTGGTCAATATAACCAGTGCATGGAGACTATCAAAGTCTTTGCTGATCAATCACCAATACAATCGTTGAAATGTAGTGTTGTGCAAAGTCCGACTAGCATAATCATAAATACAAAATATGTTCCCGGTGCAAGTGATAATCAAGATACTTATCGCATTTCGTCCATCTCAGGGATGAATGGTGTTGAGTGCGATAAGGATATTAAAGCAGGGGTGAATCAATACTCTTCTTTTGCGTGCTCTCTCCCAAGCACGTACACCGCCTCGTCGCTTGTCGTTAAGTTAGGCAACGGAGTCAGTTGCACTATCCCTATTAAACCTGAGCGGAAGTTAGAAGTTTTGACTGCAAGAAAATATTCTTGTTCAAGAGTCTATAGCTCAATTAAAGAATTAGATGAATTTCCAGTTTTGGCTAAAGCTGCAATGTCCGGCCTTTGCGATCTATGTTTGGCTGAGAACTTGGATACCAAAGAGTCCGATCTACGCGTGCTCTCTGAACGTGTTTCAGGTTGCGCTGTTTGGGCGGCAAAAAGTGTGGCAGAAGCAACGAACTTTTGTTCAGTGAAGGCTTCACTTAGTCCCATTCCTCATAGTTTCGGACCTTATCCCCCTATGGGAAGCCCAACTGTACCGCAGCCCCCCCCTATTGCCCCTGCTGCGCTTGGCTCTGTACGTGATATTTCCTTTAGTACGGGCTTGGGCACTGAATCTGCTGATGCCACCTCAAAAGAAGCATCTTGGGCGGAAAGCCTATGTAATGGGCAGAAGCAGGGCGAAATAATTCAACTTCGAGGTAATCGCTGGAAAGATATTCCAATCGACTATTTAAGTACTATTGAATCAAAATCCCCATTGATTTTGACAATAACAAAGGGTATCGAAACATACCTCGAACAAAACAAATAGTATGTACTTGTGCTAACCATACGCTCAAGAGGGACTGCGCTGATAAAGCTCAACGCAGTCCCTTAGTTCCACGTTCCTGAACGACCGCTTTCCAAAGTCGGCTACGGCCGAAATGGGCACTCAGACCCTGTTACTTCCTTTGTTCGACCCAGTTCTTGTGCGCATTACCGCCAAGGGTTTTCTGATGATTGGATGGCAGGCTCACGTTTCGCCCGGCGCCGAAATAAGGGAATACAAGCAAGGCTGGTGGGTTGTCAGCCGCTTGAGCCTGCACCATCAAAGCCGATAGACTCAGCGCATGTGCAATCGTTATGTAGCCCCCGATGAGGCCGCCTTGGAGCGTGCCTGGCACATCGGCCGACACAATCAACCCAAGTGGGGAGCGGAGATCTATCCGCGCGCTCTGGGCCCTTTCCTGCGAGCCGCAACACCGGAACGACTTGAATTGATCGTCGGCAACTGGGGTTTGATTCCGCCTTGGGCGAAGACGCCAACACTGACGTACTCAACGAATAATTGCCGATCAGAAGAAGCCGCCGGGAAGCCAACTTTTCGCGATGTCTGGCGCAAGGGCCAGCGGTGCATCATCCCAGTCGTTTCATTCGATGAGCCGAACTGGGAAACCGGCAAGAATGTGTGGTGGCGCTTCCGTCGTGCGGATGGCCTGCTTTGGGGGTTGGCTGGCCTGTGGAGCACATGGATTGACCAGAGCACCGGCGAGATCTTGGAGAGCTACACGATGCTGACGGTCAATGCGGACGAACACCCGTTAATGTCGCGTATGCACAAGCCAGATCCGAAGGCTCCAGCGGATCATCAGGACAAGCGAAGCGTTGTAGCCATCGAGCGGGAGAATGCCGAGCAGTGGCTAACTGGCACCGTTGAGGATGTCCTGCCACTCATCAAGGCGCCGGATATGGGGTTGATTGCAGCGGGGCCGGCTTAAAGCGGTAGAATCCGCTGTCATTTTCAACGGAGTGCCCGTGATTGCAAGCCGATCTCAAAATGCTGGCAGTAGCAATGCTATCCGCCTTTGTTGGTCAGGCTATGGCCGTAGCCGAGACCTACAAATGCCCCCTGCCGGACGGCAAATCGATATATCAGAATTGGCCGTGCGGCACTAAGCCGGAAATCGAGAAAAAACCGCCCGCAAAACCCGATTATCCCGAAGCAGTAAAATGCGGCATGGCAAACGGCTTTGCGGGTACGCTCGCAGCAATTGCCGGGCAAAAATCAGCCCCTTCCGACTGCGGCAAAAAATGAGCTTTCCATCAGACGGCAAACAGCCACAACCAGTCGTTCAAGTTTTGCCTCCATAGCGGCCAGTCGTCAAAATGTTTTCGCTATCGGCATACCCAATGCTCGTCGGCCCGTACTATCATTGCATATGCAGACAGTCTACTCGGGGCCACCCACAATGAATCAACTGGTTACTTTGATTTGGCGTATTTTCCAATTATCAATATGCGTACTAGTGGCTCCGTTGAATAACTGTTAGACGCCCAATTCTCCAACGCTCTACCGAGGAACGTTTTATGGCTGATGAAGAGAATAAGGTCGAAGACTATTGGATTGCAGATGCTGCCAATATCGACACATCATCATTCGACATAGAGAGGTATATAACGACTACCCCTCTAATTGACGAATTTGTTGCATCCAACAAATTTATTGTCGCAGCGCCAAAGGGCTATGGAAAAACTCTCCTGCTGAAGTACAAACGTCTGCATAATCATGATCGTTTCAATGATCAAAGCCCGATTACGGTTCCCAGTAATACTGAAATTGATACATTAGATAACCCGATACCATTCGATGACGGTTACCTTTCTTACTTAAAGGATGCTGCAGAATGGGAAACGCTATGGCAAGTTGCCATAGGTCTTTCCGTGATATTGCATTACTCCATCGGCAAGAAAGAAGAAGGCGCAGAATTCATATCAGATTTTCTTGACGACTTTGAAAAGAATAACAAGCTGTCAAATCTGGTTGGGCTTACGAGCAAGATAGCGTCGAAGATTGATAAAAAGGCATCAGTCGGTACGCACCTTAAAACGCAAGCCAATCCATCTTCTTTGCTCGCTGCGCTACTGACATCCCCGTTATCCGATCTTCGGGCATCAATCGGCCAAGCCCGCACCTGCATTACCCAGTGGTGCCTTTCGATAGATCGAACGATGCTCTTGTACGTTGACAAGATCGACGAAGGGGTTCGTGACTATCCGCTGGACCTATGGAGAAACGCTCAAAACGGAGTGGTCGGCGCAATCTTTCGCCTTCACAATGCGAACAGGCATATCAAGATTTACTCGACTATTCGAATAGAGGCGTGGGAGTGCTCCGAAAACGAATTGCACGCTCAGTATGACGATCATGTTTGCGTTCTCTCATACACACACAACGACCTACTACAAATATTTCAGCGTGCAGTGAGGGTATATGAGTCAAAGAAAACTGTGCGCACGGCCGACGCTTTCAATCGTGACCCAATTCACGCGTTTGTGGGCGTAGAACATATTGACAACACATGGGCAAACCAGTCCGAAGATGTGTTTCCTTACATGCTGCGGCATTCGCTGCAACGCCCCCGCGACCTAATCCTACTAGGCAAAGGTGTCCACGAATTGTTTCGCGACAATAGACGGACAGAGAGGGAGTTTTGTAAGTTGGTTAATCGCATTCCCGGGGTCGAAGTTCGACAGCAGTACTTTCCTGAAACCTTTCGATTCTCGGCTTCATTACGCAATGTCAATTTGCAGCGATTCTTCTCCATCACGAACAAGAACATCTTTTCTTTGCCGGAGCTAGTGGATATCTGCGCAAGGTACAATGGTGATGTCAAATGCAAGGCAAGAACCTCGCCCAAGAACCACACCGAACACTGTAGAGACTGCTTGTCCGCCAACCATATCTTCTGCGATCTCTACCGTATCGGGTTGCTGGGAATCATCAAGTGCGACGAAGTCAAACACGATAAATCGAAGTACCAGTCCTTTCTTTCACCTGGACACGTCCGCTCCGAGCACCTCCCAGATAGCTCCTGCTATCTCCTTCATCCTGCGATGGACTACTACATCAAAGAGGAGCAAGCCAATAACCTCTTCTCGCCGACGAAGGGAATCATCGTTGGACAAGGCAAGGAGTGGTTGCCACAATATGACGCGCTCCTGTTGCTGGATCGAATATACGAACTATTTCGGACCAGTGGGATTCCAGTATCTGAGCAAATAACCAAGGCATGTGACGAAGTCTACGGCGATCTTGTCCCAAGGCCGGTCGGCACTGCAATTGTTGCGCAAGATGACCGCAGCAAGAAGATTCGAAAGTTACGCGAGTTGGTCTCATCTGACGGCTTGCTCTCTGCTACAAATTTTGTTTCAGAGATATTTGGGGTGCTGGAAAAATTGCAGTCCGTCATCAAATGACACGTTGGGCGTCTAATCGGGTAAGGGCCGGCTTCTAACCGGCCCTCCCCACACCACCCGGCATGCGGGTCCGCACTGGGCGGTTCATGAACATGGCGCACACGATTTCCCTCATGCTCTTGCTGCTGACGCCCGTCAGGATCGCCGTGCGCTTGCCAACGCCCAGCGCCAGAAGATGGCCGATCTTCCTCCGGGTCAGGCGCCACTGTTTCCCGTAGCACATGCGCACCCGTCGTCGCAGCCATTCGTCCAGTTCGGGGATCGGCCGGTAATGGTGATCTCCCCCCGGCTATCCGAGCGGTCGAAATTAGAGATTTCCGACTTCAAGGTGAGCGAGTCGGAACTCGCTCGGGGTCAGGTTGCCCAGTGAGCTGTGCGGCCTGAATTCGTTGTAATCCACTCGCCAACGCTCGATCTTCTCACGGGCATCGCTCACCTGCTTGAGTGTTCTTGTGCTGATTGCTCTGCAGCGTATCGCGAAAAATTCCTATCGGCGCACTCGATCTATCCTCGATATAATCACAAAAATATTCCATTTGCTTTCAATGGACTTTACTGATCACATTTGCAAATGTATCGCCCCGTCTTGCAACAAGGGCAGCTACAAAGGATTGAGATGGCCACAAGCACTTCAAAAATTGCTGCTGAAGATGAGTTGGCAAGGGAAATCAGGGCACTAGCTCCCGAAGGATCAAAGCGAGAAAAACTGACTGTCGATGACCGGGTTTTAGCCCGTGTTACTGACGGTATCTATCGCCAACCCTCATCAGCTCTACGCGAGTTGATCTCTAACGCCTACGACGCCGATGCAACTCGCGTAGTTGTGCGTACTGATGCTCCACGATTTGAGCGAATCGTAATTCAAGATAATGGTATAGGGATGAGTCCGGAAGTACTGGCCTACCTTATCAAGCATATTGGCGGTAGTTCAAAACGCACCCAACGCGGAAAACATCTCGGAACGGTCAGCGACGAGAGCATCTTAAAAAGCAAGTCCGGGCGGAAATTGATTGGCAAAATCGGAATCGGAATGTTTGCGGTGTCGCAGTTAACCCAGCACTTTCAGATTATCACCAAACAAAAGGATGACGATTTCTATACCTCGGCGATTGTCGTCCTTGAAACACATTCAGAAGAACTATTGGCCGATGAAGATGGCGAATTCAGAACTGGCGAGGTCCTGATTACCAGAATACCAACTAACGACTTGAATGCCCAAGGTACAGATATCATCCTGATGAATCTGCGCAAGGCAGCCAAGGATGATCTTGGTAGTCTCGATCGCTGGCTTGCCCTAGAGGAAGAAAATAACCATGACGTTACCGATGGATATCTAGGGAATGTTGTTGCACCCGTTTTTCACATCGGCCGGATTGCCCAGGACAAACGCAGCGAACTGCTATCTCAGCCCAAGCTACCTTGGGAAGACCAAGACCTTCCTCATCAACGCTTCAAAAAACTCTACGACGCGATTGCTAATGAGGTTGGAAAGACGTCAGCCAACCCCACAACAGCAGCAGTTCTAGATAACTATCTCAAGATGCTGTGGGATATTTCGCTGGCTGTACCAGTCGAGTACATTGACAAACATCCATTTGACATCAAATCAACTGATGGCATAGACCTCTATCAGCTATCGAACAATAAACAAAGGGGGCAGGCCTCACCTCTCATCCTGCCAGAAGGCGAAACCATCGCTTCAGCCTTTGGTATGGAAAGCTGTACTCCTGACCCAGCAGGAGGTTTTCAGGTCATCATCGACGACATTGAACTGAAGCACCCAATTAGAATCGATCCAGTTCTACGCGGTGATACCAAGCACAATAAGCCACTTCTTTTCGTCGGCAAGTGCATCACTCCATTTTCCAAGGTAGAGGCTAATCGTGGCGGCGGTGGGCTCGAATTTGAGGCATATATATACTGGAATCCAATCATTACCCCAAAGGAGAACAATGGTGTACTGATCCGCGTAAACAGCGCCAGCGGCACCTTGTTCGACGAGACCTTTCTGGATTATCGAGTGTCCGAACTCACGCGACTGAAACAAATGATGGTTGAGGTATACGTAACAAAAGGGCTAGATCCAGCCCTAAATATTGACCGCGAATCATTCAATAGCAGCCACCCCCATTATCAGTTCATCAAGGACTGGATACACCGTGCGATACGACAGGCAACCAATCGCCTAAAGGCGATGAACAAGGAAGTACTCGAAGCACATAAAGAGGCACGCAACCACATACATCGCACCTCACTTGCCACCCATGTTGATACTGTCTGGGAAAAGTTACATGGTGGCGATTCATCCCCCCCGGAAGTGGAGCTGGTCCAGCAAGTTGATCTTGCGACTGAAGCGCAGCGACGGCAAGGCAAGCTAATTATTGAACATGTCGCTAGCACGCTCAATATTCAGTCGCCAACTGCCCGTGCGCGGGCAGCAGAGACAGAAACCGCGCGAATTAAAGCCCTTGTAGGCGTTTTGGCTGCATATGGCCTTACCGAGAGCATGCCCTACCATCGATTAGAAGCTTTGATCAGGGACATCAATGCCATCTACCAGCAGGGAGATGCATAGTCATGGTTAAGGAGAACCACAACCCGTTTGATAACGGTGTTTTAGACAGCGATATAGAAGACTTCCTGCCTACGCGCCCACAACTAGCTGAACCAGCCAAGCGGCGATTCCGGCCTTGGCACAAACCTCGTAAACAATTTGTTCGAAGAAATCAGTGGTGCCACGAAATCCAGAAGCTGATTGAGACGACCACCTTCCCTCCTGACAACAGGGTATTGCGCTACCTATCTTTGCCTAGCGAAGATATGCTGGATATCCATACCCTTGCAAGCACCCTCACAGGAGATCTGACACTCAAATACCTTGGCTTTTTTTACGCTAAGGACGGAAGTCCTGATGACCAACGAATGAATCTGTCAGAAAAGGCCATAAAAGGGTTAGACAAGGTTGATGCAAGTTCACATGTCGCTCGCGACATGCTTGAGGATACTGGAAACCTACGGAGCCCAGCATACAAAACACTCAAGACCCACGCACCTTACCATGTCGTGAATATTGATTTGTGCGATCACTTTGCGGCACCGCGACGAGCCAACGTGTACGCATGCATTGATGCGCTGCACAGCATCGCGGAAATTCAACATGAAAAGGCCGGAGGCAACAGCTGGCTATTCTTTCTCACAACACGTATTCAGCCAGACTACTTTGACGTTCTCCATCTAAAAGCTTTTATTTGTGCCATTCAGAGCAACGTCGACGCGTCAAATGAGTTTAAGACAAAGCTCGGTGAAGTTTTTATGCAAGAAAGCCAAGCACTATTAACTAAACTGGCTTATTTGGCTGAAGTCCTCGAAAAAACAGCTCCTGCCAAAACAAAAGAAGAATGTCTAACAGCGCCTGACGTAGGAGCACTTCGCCAAGAGGCTGCAAATATGATCGACGCAGACATGTTCCGCAAATTCTTTTGCGTCGGTTTTGGGAAATGGCTACTTTCATTTCTGGCGGCCTCAACCCCACAAACAAAAGTGGAAATGTTGCAAAGTTACTTCTACTCCGTTGGCAGTGACAATCAAGACATGCTCTCACTGGCATTTAAGTGCACACCACAAACCCTACCGCTACGTGACCCATACCAATTGACGAGAGCCCGCCAGCAGCAGGCTTCGCAGCCTGTCAGCGAACCAAAACAAGGAATTCAGATCGTCAAGGAAGTATCCCGTCTGAAAGATCTGGATGCCTTTTTGGCAGATAATCCGGAAGAAATGGAATCCATGATTCAGGAATCAATACGATTTCTGACCATGGCAGACTATGACACAAGCACGTACCGCGAATTTGTCAGCGGACTAGAACCACAGGTTATTGCAGCCTAAAACCCCAGAGCCGTCACCTTCGTTGTAGGGTCAAGCAGCAATCAATTCTTGATCAAGCACTGCTTGCTGCGCACCAGCCCCCTCCGTTTGAGCCCTGATCGCCTCTGCAATCGCTTCGGCCATAGGAGGAGGAACGGCTTCACTCACCTGCGTAATCTGAGATGACAGGGTACCGAGAAGCTCGTATTTTTTAGGAAACCCCTGAAGTAGCATCGCTTCGTAAACACTTAAACGACGGTGACATTCCGGATGGATATGTACCTCACGATTCCCGTAAGCGACGGTAAGGCTGGGTTTGTCCCAAGCCAGAGTTTTGAAACTCCTATTTCCATTTTTTTGTGACCCCAAAGCCCCTTTGGTGGTGAATTTTTTCGATTTTGGGACCATGCACCAATGATTTGGGTGATGACAGATTTCGCTTGGCTGCAACCCTCTCCTGAATAACGTAGGCTCGGGCAGGTGGCGAATTGCATGACGCACCGTGAGGTGTGTTTCAGCTACAATTGATCGATCAGGTGGCACCCATGCCTTCCCTCCGAACAGCGCTTTGTTCAAGCCAACCAGGATAACCCGTACTCGATTTTGGGGTACACCGAATGCAGTGGCATTGAGGGTTACCTCGGTAACGATATACCCCGCCGCTTCGAGTTTGGCCTTAAGCGCAAGAAAACGCTCTCGGTGAGGCTCTTCGTTTAGGCCCGTTACATTTTCAAATGCAAAGAATGGCACAGGATGCCTCGCATTCAAGTCTGCGATCAGTTGTGCGTACACAAACGGCAATTCGTGTCGAGGGTCGTCGTCGGTCTGAGATTTATTGGCCCTACTAAAGCTCTGGCATGGAGGACCGCCAATTATCCCGGAAGGTCGAAACTCGCCACCATACAACTCATCAAGTTTGGCAACAGTAAGGCCACGTATATCCAAACATTTACCAACTGCTGTACCTTTAGTTTTTCTATTGTGGTTGTATGACTTTACACTATCGGCACGGATGTCAAATGCCATGGCTACATCATAACCTGCCCGTTCAAATCCTAAATCGAGCCCACCTGCTCCACAAAAGAGGCTCAACAGCATTTTTGAGCAATTTGTAGAAAAACACCCCGGTTCCCAAAGGCTATTACAGCAGAAAGGTTGCTAGTCTTTTGACCATAAACGCTCAGATCGACTGCTTTGATTTTCATGCAAAATATCTCCTTTTCTCATTGTAACAGCGAAGACTTTAGGCGTATCAAGCATCTCATTACATCGATGCCAACAGCACGCACCCGCGATTCGGTGGTAATGGCAGATTTCACCCGACCTCGGTAGTGTTAGCAACATGAATGACCCCACGGCACAATCGAAACGGATTGGCGTTGGGCCTGCCCAGAACTGATAACATGGAATGATGTATACACAAATCCATGCTTGGCTCAATAGAACACATCCTTTGCCACGTCGGTTTGCGGCCGCATCAATCCCAGATAATCCCGATCATCACTGGTTAGTATGGGCCGGGATTCAGGATGCACACCTTCTTCACAAAGCCGCAGATCTCGATTGGAGAACGCTGTTTGAATCAAGCGAAATTGCGCGAAAGTATGTTACCAGAGCGTGCACTCTACTCGGAACTGATCAAGTCGAAGACCTTGACGACAAGCACACCGTGACATCGGCTTTGGGTCCCCCCCCTGCACAAGCGACTCCCCTATACATCGTTTCTGTCGGCGAAGCGACTAACGAGCGAGTGGTCTACATAGGGAAGACAGTGGCGGACACAAGATTTTCAGGTGGACATGCGGCAGCACTTAAATTGCACAACCCGATTTACTCTGGCATGAAGAAGACGATTTATCGATGCTCTGTGACAGTGTTGCTCGAATCCGATCACGTAGCTTTGGAGTGGGTTGATCCTCCGGAAGTTGCTGAACAAATACTTGATGACGTGGAGTCGAGGCTAATATTTGCGCTAAAGCCGGAGTTGAATTCCAAGAAGACCATCAATGATTGCGCAAAGAACAAGTGTGCTGTGCACGTTCATCAAAGTGCTTGCTGGCCAAGATCGAATCGACGATGTCCACGATAGACCAATAGACAATGTTAATGCTCGAGTAGTGGATCGCCAGCCGGTGCTCGGTCAGCCAGGCCAAGAACCGCGCCATCTTGCGCGACGCCAAGACCGCCTCG
>WSSedL1CaDRAFT_10001057_pt1 | contig 17286 bp, 14 predicted proteins | sample WetSurSL1Cattail_FD_9464 | JGI IMG/M metagenome (IMG submission 9464)
CTGTGCATGTAATTGTTCTTGTCGCGCTGTTTTTTCCGAAGCTTTCAGGGCCTGTTGGGTTTTGGCAAGTTTTTCGTTCGTTTGTTTGAGGGTTTGAATGTGTTCTATTCTGTTGCGCAGGGAATATGTAACACACATGTCAATATTTATAAGCCCTTTGGCAACTGCTGTCGCAAACTCATGACATGTTTCATATCCACATGATCCGCAGCCTAGATTTTCCGATTGTCGTTCTTTGCCGAGCAACTGCATTATTTTGTTAATTTTATTTTCGGAAGGTCTGGCTTTTCTTTGGTCATCGGGATGGAATGAGGTGTTTAGCTCCAGAGACTGATAATATTTCAGATGTTTTGCCCATTCAGTTTTATCAAACTTTAGGAGGCGCTTATTGGAATATTCAACTACAAGTGTGCGGCGCAGGAAACGCATTCCGTTTTTGCTGGTTCCGGGACCCATGAGGCAGCCTTCATCATAAAACAGATTAAAATGCCGGTTAATGATCTCGGGATGTAACTCAAATTCACGAACTGCTTCAAGCATATTCTCAGGACCTTCCGTAGTGATTACGGTTCCACTTAACAAATCCTCGTTGATGTCGGCAGCCTGTATAAAGCCATTGCTTATAGGGTATAGCGACCCCTTGTTTCCCAGAGGTGTGTCAAAGTCCGAAAATTCAAGACGACTTTCCTTAATATTAAATTCATTAAACAACTGTCGAAGTTCCTTGAAAGTCAATACCGAATCAACCTGGCCATCGGTTCCGTTGTAACGGGATGCCTCCTTTTTAGTAGCAATACAAGGCCCTATATACACTACTTTGGTTTCCATACCGTATTTTTTGTGAACGACTTTTGCTGAAGCTATCATCGGAGATACAATGGGAGCAAGGTTATCCACCAATCCGGGATGAAATTTTTCGATGTATAGGAATACTGCAGGACAATTTGAGGTGATATAATATTTGCCTTTATTGTTCTTAAATAAGTCGGCATACTGATGAGCGATGAGGTCAACACCAAAAGACACTTCATTGACATAGGTAAATCCGAGGCGCCGTATCATTTCCACAAATTTCCGGTGATCGGTGACATCATTAAATTCGCCGGATAAGCTTGGTGCTACAATGGCTGCAACTTTCTGGCCCGATTGAAGCAAGGCTTTGGTTTCTTCTCTCGAATCGTGGTAAACAATGGTTTCGGCAGGACAGATGGTAACACAATGTCCACAACCAATACAACGGTCATGGATGATTTTTGGCACATCACTGTTCGAATCTGCTTTTATTGCTCTTACCGGACAAATTCGAATGCAAGAGTAACATTTTGTACATTTCGATTCCTGAATATCAATCAGTGTCATAGTCATAGGAGATTATATTCTGAAAGAACAAAGACAAACTGAATTTGCATTATTTACTATAATAATTATTTATAATACTGCATCTTACAGTCTTATGTCTTGGTTCTTGATTCTATTGTCTATATATCAAACCTACGTGATTTTTACCAGATTCACAAGAACCCTGCTTAAAAGCATTTTCGGATCGTAATGTATTTTAAAATAGTTAACTACTAATAATGGTGAAGTTTTTTTTCATCCCAGGATATCTTTATGTTTATCAGCTTTAGGATCTTTTGGCACAGCATCAATGACTGTTGCACAACAAAAAATTTGTACGATTTATCTTTACTTGAAAAAAATATCAGAATAATACAGGAGATCAACATTTAACAATTTTTAAAAGGATATCAATAAAAAAGCTCCAACTTATGGAGCTTCAGTATACTAATTCTTATTACTTAGACTTCTACCGGATAATTGTTACAGTACCCACGAGAGGATCAGAGCCATCGTTCATGTTTATGATGTAATAATAGGAATCCATGGGTAAGTTTCTACCGTTGAAAGTACCATCCCAGCCACCGTTTGGTAAACCGTGTTTGGATTGGAATACCCTCCGTCCCCAGCGATCAAATATTTCTACTGTTACGTTTGCACGACCTTCTATATACCTTATTCTCCATGTATCATTATCGCCATCATTATTGGGTGTAAATGCATTAGGAATAGTCGATATCAAACAAGGTTCAATGTTAATGGTATCGGAGCTTAAACATCCATTATTATCAACCCGTACCCAAATGGTTTGCTTACCTTCTCCAATCTGAATGGTTTGGGTAATTTCACCGGTTGACCATGTATACCTGTCGCCACCGATTCCGGCATCGAGAACTAATCCCTTACCACCACAAAGTGTAGTGTCTCTCCCAAGATTTACATTTGGGATCTGATTTACAGTCAAATACATTGAGTCCGTGCCCATGCAACCGTTGATATCGGTAACACTTAATGAATATAAACCCGAAGTTGAAGCAGTAATCGATTTGGTTGTTTCACCAGTGTTCCAATGATAAATCATAAAACTGGTGTCGGGATCCAGCATGGTCGATTGCCCCTGACAAATTGCCTGGTCTTGCCCCAGCGATACTTTTGGACTTGACACCAAAACATGACCAAATGAAGGGGAATTGATACAGCTGAAAGCGGTATATTCTGTAACCTTAATTGTTTGTACTCCATTCACATTGTTCCAAAGAACGTCTACTGAATCATTATAATTATTTTGAATAGAACCACCTTGTACTTCCCAGTTAAATACTGAGTTCGCTACACCAGAAATTCCGTAGCGAACACGGCTTCCGCCGCAGGCTTTCGGGAGATCTTGCCCAAAAGCCTGCATTGAGAAACCTGTTAGGGTAATCAGAAGTGATACTATGCAGATCGTTCTTTTCATTTGTAAGATTCTGTTTATTTATTCAGGTAATAAATTAAGCCATTACTCAGGATAAATCAACTACACCTTTTATAAATTCTGGAGGTGCTGAATTGGATTGGTTTGTGGTGTTGGATATGCAAAGAATGTAGAAGCGGCTGCTGGAATATCTGCTGCCAATGACGTAAGGATACCAGATTTTCTGGATATCCGGTCAGTTACATTCTCAATATACACATCATACTTTCCATAAGCTGCGGCCGGAACAGCATAACTGATGGTTAAGTTTGCACTTCCGGTTTGATAGCTACCCAAGCCATTAACAACAGTACCTGCAGCAACTACGTTTGAAGTAGCGCCGGCAAGCGATGTAAAAGTGATTCTGTAGGTAAGGTTATACTGTCCGGTACCTGCAAGTGTGTATGGTATAGTAACAGTAGTGCCAGCAACATTACAACCAGTGGCTGAAGGAGCACCGTTCCATACTGCCGTCGGTCTGTTTAAAACAACCACATTCAAAGTTTGAGTATTTGCAGCACAAGGGAAAGGAACAGCTGAAACTTGTTGTGGGACTTCAGTTACGGCTACGGTTTGAGCGCCAAGAGCATTCCAAGCTACACTAAATGATGTGTCGGCATTGGCAGGAGCACCAGCTCCGGTAGCATCATGGATAGTACCTCCGGCTGAAATTGTCTTCGTAAACCATGAATGATTGAGAACTCCCAAGGTACGCAAAGCATGCATATTAATGTCCCCAGTAACCCGGTAAGGCATTATACTATTGATGGTTACCGTATCATTCACGTCATTTCCGATTGGAGGAACCATTGTTCCGGTCATTACCTGTGCAAATGCTCCTGCACCTACAACTAATAAGAATGCTATTGTTGCGATCGTTCTGTTAAGTATCAACTTCTTCATAATATTGCGTTTTAAATTTATAATTAATTCTTCAAACAAATTCTTTTCTTGTATTACATGTTAGGCAAATGATAGATTTTTCCTGTAGTTGGCGGAGGATTTACAACAAAAGTATAGGTTGCGTTGGTAATGCCACTGGAATTACGCATATTGTTACATTTTGTTGCGATACGATCCGCAGCGCTTTTCAAAGTAATCGTATAAGTACCATAATATGTCAAGGTTTGGGATACTACAAAAGTACCTGTACCTGCGCCTGTTTCGGTAATATTTACCTGACTGTTGGTAACAGCAGTAAAGCCTGCAGGACCTGTGAGGTCATATTGCAGATTAAGCAATCTTCTGCCGCTGACACTTGATGTCCAGTTAATGTTTAATGGTGAAGGCATAGTCACAGTGAGTGAACCATTAGTGCCAGTTCCGCATATAGCTGCAGTACCTGCTGCTGCGGGATATGTAACTGTTGGTAATGCCAATATTGAAACAGGAATTGTAGTTGTAGTGCCACTACCGCAACCTGCAGCTGTGCTTTCTACAACCTGAATGTTTCCGGTTCCTGCAGAAGCAGCCATTGTAACAGTTGCTAAATTCGTTACACCTCCTGCTGTTTGTGTACCAACAGCTGCCGCTATAGTCCAAGCATATGTATTGGTTGGACTCGCAAGGGCTGGATCAGGTGCTACCCAATACTGCATAATAGCGCCAACAGCAACAGAGTCAGTATTTTCTGATGCTACGGGAAGATTTGAACTGTTATTTCCGTGTATAACAAGTCCACCAGGCATGACAACTTCATTCTGTGCGTTTACAGATACTATGCCTACCAGCATCAGTACCATCGCAATTGTTAATAATCTCATAGTTGTTTTCATATCATCTATTTTTAATGGTTATTTATATTTATACTAACTCAAATTCAGTGTACTTCGAAATTCTACGTATTAATTCATCAACTTCAACCGGTTTTACAAGATAGTCGCTGGCACCATAATAAAAGGCCTGTTTTATGTACGACTGATCGTCAAGGACCGAGATCACAATGACAGGGATATGTTTATTTTGTTTCTGCAATTCCTGGAGAAAGTCAATACCTGTCATTATAGGCATGCACATGTCCAGCAGAATAATGTCCGGATTGGTTTCATCAAGTATTTTAAGACCTTTCATGGCGTTATGGACTTCGGTAACTTCGATATCCAAATCCTCCAGAACAGCTTTAAAAAGCACTCGATTCGTGTAGGAATCGTCTATGATCATGATTTTAATTTTATTACTCATATCTCGGTTTTTCTAGAAGTTCGGAATGCTATTGTTTTAAACTATATCACTGATACAAAAATATATTGATGAGCAGGTTATTGTTTAAGCTGATTAACTCAATTATTTTTGTGCACAGTGTGCATTTAAAATAAGTAAAAGTAGCAACCCGAATGAGTATTTTATACTACCTATGGACTTCGAATGTCTGTTTTGCTCAATATATCCATCACATAATAAATTAGTTAACAAAATAACAATACCTTATCCCAATGAAGGATTAAGATCATTTTGGTTACATAAGGCTAAATGTAATGGGGAGCTTTTTATGAAAGGGATTACAGTTTTACCCAATTATTTCTGATTGCCAGCGAAAGTAAAGCGGCCGTATTATTGGTTCCTGTTTTCTGATATAGTGAAGCTCGATGATTAGTGACAGTCCGTAGACTGATAAATAATTTGTCGGCTATTTCATGGTTTGAATATCCTGATGCAATTAACTGTAATACTTCGAGTTCACGTTTCGATAGTTGATTACTGGTGTTGGCAGGAGTTCTGTCGGTAACAAATTTTTTGGTGAAATAAGGCATAAATTCTTCGGAGAAGAATGGTTTATCTTGCGCAATCAATAGTAATGCGCGGTTAAGCACTTCTTTATCGATATTTTTAAGAAGAAAGCCTTTGACGCCTGCATCAATCATTTTTTCGAGGTTGGCTTCGTCCTCATAGGAAGATAATGCAACTACTTTCAAGTTAGGTTTTTTTGCCAGTGCCTGTCGTGTGGCATCTACGCCATTCAAGTTAGGCATGTTAATATCCATCAAAATAATATCCGCGTAACATGTATCGAGCATATCAAGAAATTCCTGACCATTGGTTGCTTCGGCTACTACTTCAACATATTTGAGCTTACTGAGTACAAGCACTAACCCTTTTCGAAAGAATTCGTGATCGTCAACCACAATAATCTTAATTTTTGGTTCCAATTTTCAAGGCTTTTTTTAATTCTATTGTAAATTTAATCAAATCCTGCTAAAAAGCAAATAAGATTTGACCTTTGTGCTACAACCTGTCAATACCTTTATTTATCTTGTCACCTCGAAATTTTATGATATTTTGGACAGCACATTACTTATCCGTATTTTTGTTAAATATTTAAGCACTTTGGATGATTACGCTTTGCATTGACATAGGCAATACCCTTACTAAACTGGCAATATTCAGGAATAATGAAATGACTGATTTCCGTATAATTGATATCAACAATTTCCTGACGGTCGATCATCTTATTCAGGATTCTCTAGTTGAAGCAGCCATTATCTCAAATGTGTCCGAGTTGCCCGACGCATTATTAAAAACTATCGGTGAGAAGGTGAATAGATGGATGGTACTTGATCATCAACTTCCTTTACCATTCGAAAATTGCTATGAAACTAAGGAAACACTTGGTAAGGACAGGTTAGCAGCCGTATCAGGAGGCCAATACCTTTATCCTGGCAGTGATTTGCTGATAATCGATGCAGGAACGGCCATTAAGTATGATATTATAAATCGTCAGGGGCAATATCTGGGGGGCAATATATCTCCCGGCTTACAAATGCGGTTCAAAGCGCTTAATTATTATACCAATCAACTTCCATTGCTTGATCCGGTTGATCATCTTCCAAACATTGGACGAAATACAAATGAAGCAATCAGGGTTGGAGTTCAGAGAGGCATTCTCTTTGAGATTGAAAGCACCATCGGGTTCTACAAACACATATACCCTGAATTGAAAGTACTGTTAACAGGAGGAGACACTAAATTATTGGATAATAAGCTAAAAAATGTAATCTTTGTGGTTCCAAATTTGGTAATGATTGGTTTAAACAGAATTTTAAACTATAATATTCAGGTAAAGGAATAAGGCAAAAGGGCAGATTTGCCTTAGGTCTTACGTCAGATTCAATTAATTTTTATATGAATATCCGTGTTAATACCTAATTTGACCATTCAACCCACTTCGGGGTTGTTTATTATCTGAGTGTCACAGCTCCCCCGGTTGCACCGGGGGTTATTCAAATTTTACCCTTTCAGGGTAAGTCCGGAGGACTTAAATATGAATACCCCCCAATGAAATTGGGGGGTACATACTCTAAGTTTTAATGCAACCCCAAAGCGGGTTGAATAAATATATAAATGAAAATAATTAACATAGATACAACTGGGTATACATTAATTTTTATATGTTCAAAAAAACATTCAATTTAGCATTTACAATTGCCTTGGTAATAGTGTCCTCATGTCAAAATAATCTGGAGGTTGTTAATTCGCTTTCCAAAATTGAAGACATACCCGATATTGCCGGAACCAATACGGAAATTATTTATAGCGATTCGGCCAAAGTCAAGGTGCGTATTGTTGCCACTGAACTGGATGCTTACCGAAAGGCAAAAAAGCCTTTTCTTAAATTTCCCAAAGGCTTACATGTTTACTTTTATAACGATTCTTTAAAAGTAAATGCCGAAGTGTATTCAAAATACGCCATTTATTATGAAAACGAAAAACTTTGGGAAGCTCGCAATGATGTGGTGGTTGTGAATAAGAAAGGGGAAAAACTGAATACCGAAGAGCTTTTCTGGGATGAAACCAAACAGATTATATACTCAAAAAAATATTGCCGAATAACCACCCCTGACAGTCTTCAGCACATAGGCGATTGCGGTATGGAAGCCAAACAGGACTTTTCGTCATGGCACCTTAAGTGTGCCAGTGGTACAGTGCCAGTGAAAATGAAAAACGAAAATGAGCAACCTTAAGTTATCCTATTTTCTCGAAATACTTTGGGCTTTTATCACATTAATAGCCCTTGGGATTTCTGCGCATAGTTGGTTTTTTCATGGATTTATGAAAAGTATCGGGTTTTTCCTGATTACCTTTATTGCGTTTTCGATGTATATGATCCGAAGGCATCGACGCATAAATGAAAAAAAGGTATCGCCATGAATGTGCTGGAAGTTATTTTAATTTCAATTTTGTTTGCAGCATCCGTAACGTGGATACTGAATCAACTTTCGAGGATGATATTTGGAAAAAGATATCCTGTAAGAAATCGTCAGGCATTTGCATTGGTCAATATTGATCATTGGTATACGGAAACACAAAAAAATCCGAAAAAAGAAGAAAACAAGGAATATCAGGAATTGGTGTTTTTTCATAATGCCATGTTGTTCTCTCAGGTAAGAATAAGGGATTGTATGATCCCCCGAACCGAAATAGAAGCAATTGACATAAATGCCAGCATAGAAGATTTACAGAACAAATTTATTTCCACGGGTTACTCAAAAATTATTGTATACAGTGAGGCAATTGATAATGTTGTGGGATTTATTAGTTCGAAGCAACTTTTCAAACATCCGGTTACCATTGAGGAAAAAATCAGCCAAATTTCTTTTGTCCCCGAAACAATGCCTGCTAACAAATTATTGCATGAGTTTATGCAATATCACAGGAGTATAGCTGTAGTGGTTGATGAATATGGGGGTACTTCAGGGATTGTAACGCTGGAGGATATTATGGAAGAAATTTTCGGAGAAATTGAGGATGAACATGATACTGACGATTTGGTAGAAAAACAGATCAATCCGGATGAATTTATTTTATCCAGCCGGCTGGAAATAGAATACCTGAATTTCAAATATGGGTTGAACTTTCCTGAAAGTGAGGATTATGATACGCTGGCAGGGTTTATTTTATACCGGCACCATAGCTTGCCAAAGCCAAGTGATAAAATCACAATTGATTCTTATTCATTTAAAATATTAAAAGTATCTAACACGCGGATAGAGCTGGTGTATCTTAAAATTGACAGGGGATGATCCAAATTCGGTTAAAAAAATTTTGTTCTGTGTAATCGCAATAGTATAAATTCTTATATTCGTAGCCTATATTTTAAAAGTAAAATTTACCAATGGCAACATTAGAAAAAATTAGAAATAAGGCAGGTATATTGGTCGCAGTGGTTATTGGCTTATCCCTGTTAGCTTTTGTTTTAGGTGACTTTTTGAGTGGAAAATCATCATTTCTGTTTACAGGTTCAAAAACTGACGTTGCAAAAATTGCAGGTAAGTCGATACCTGTTCAGCGTTTGGAAATAAAAGTTAAAGAACTTGAAGAGATAGAAAAGTTGAAATCCGGTAAGACTACAACGGATGAATCGCAAATGGATAGAATCAGGGAAGATGCCTGGCAACAGCTTATTTATGAGAACGTGATGGAAAAAGAGTTTGAGAGAATAGGACTCACCGTTTCGGCTGATGAACTGTTCGATCTCATTCAGGGACCCAGACCTTCTCAGATGATAGCACAACTTTTTACCAACCCGGAAAATGGTGAATTTAACAGGGGAGCATTGCTCAACTTTTTAAAAGCTACCAATGAGGGAGGCAATGCCACTCCCGAACAACTGTCATTTAGGTTGTACCTTGAAAAGGAGGTTAAAACCCAACGTATTAACAACAAGTATATCAATTTGATTCGTAAAGGTTTATCGGTACCTACTTTTTTGGCAAAAAATGATTATGTGGAATTTAATAAAAAGGTTGATCTGAAGTACATTGCTCAGCAATTTACCAGTGGTTCGGATAATAATATGGCCATATCTGCCTCAGACCTTAAAACATATTACAAGGAACATAAATATCTATACTATAACCAGGCAGCTTCGAGAGATGTCGAATATGTTTCATTTGATGTAGTGCCATCCAAAGCAGATACTACAGTAGCTAAAGAATGGATATACAAGATCAAACCGGATTTCGTGTCAGCAACGGAAGTTGAATCTTTTGTTAATGGTAATTCGGACGAACCCTATTCGGATAAGAATTTTAAGGAAGGGGAACTTTCCGATTCATTGAATATTTTTATGTTTAAGGCTTCCGTAGGTGAAGTATACGGCCCATATTTTAAGGATGGCGCATACAGATTAGCTCGTTTGAATAAAATTGTAAGCATGCCGGATTCAGTAAAAGCCCGTCATATTTTGATTGCACCTAAAGGAAATGATCAGCCTGCTATGGACAAAGCCAAAAGCACAGCCGATAGCATCAAAGCATTACTTGACAAGGGAGCTGATTTTGTTCTTTTAGCAAAACAATTTTCAGCAGATAAGAGTAATAGTGATAAAGGTGGAGATTTGGGCTGGTTTACCGAAAATAAAATGGTAAAACCATTTAATGATGCGGCTTTTGAGTCTAAAAAAGGCGAAACAAAAGAGGTAGAAACCAATTATGGATTTCATATTATACAGGTAATGGATAGAAGCCCTGAGAAAAAGAAAGTTAAAGTTGCGATCATATTAAGAAAGGTTGTAGCCAGCAAACAAACCTTCGACCAAATATATCAGGCATCTATTAAATTTGCAGGCGAAAACCGTACCAGAGCACAATTTAATACAGCTGTCGAAAAACAACATTTGATCAAAAGATCGGCAGCCAACATAGGAGAAAACGACAAAACCATTCCAGGTGTATCCGGTGGAAATGTTCGCCCGCTTGTGGACTGGGTTTACAATGCTGAAAAGAATGAAATTTCTGAACCAATTACAATAGGAGATCATTATATTATAGCAGATCTGCTGGAGGTTAAAGAAAAAGGTACAGCACCATTGGAACAGGTTAAAAATGAAGTAAGTTTAATGGTACGTAAAGAAAAAAAGGCGAATGATTTAATTGAAAAGATTAATAAGGCAAAAGCCGGCGTTTCTTCTATTGAAAATTTAGCCGCCAAGCTTAAAACTCCGCTTGAGAATGCCAATGGAATCTCATTTACATCTTATACGCTTCCCAATAGTGGTGTTGAGCCAAAAATAATGGCATACGCAACCAACTTGCCAAAAAATAAAATTTCGTCACCCATTGATGGTAATAATGGCGTATTTGTAATATATGTTTCAAATGTTACAGATGCTCCTCCAATTAAGGACTATACAATGTCAAAACAACGTTTGGCAGGTTCGCTTCAAGGCAGGGCCTCCTACGAAAGTTATAACGCCCTAATTAAATTAGCTGACATTTCAGATAACAGAAGGAAATTTGGGTTTTAACAAATAGAAAGTACTTGGTACTTAGTACATATAATTAATAAAGAGGCTGTCTTAAATCATTTAGGGCAGCCTTTTTAGTTTTAATGCATTCTCAGGAGAACCTTCGCCATACGCGGTTAAGCTTTTAATTCAAACCTTTATTGGAAAATTCCGTTAATCTAAAACAATGCTATATTATGAGTTTAGCATGAAAAGCATTTTTATTAAAATTTAAGTATATGTTTAGAATATTAATTTTTCTATCAATTTTTACAACACTCAAATTTGATCATATTAATGCTCAGGTTCGGACGGACATTGTTCTAATTAAACCAATCTATAAAAAGGATACTAAGCAAATCGAAGAATTGGGTTTATTTGTAGAGATCAAAAATAACACAGATCAGTATCTTTTTTTTTGGTACATATTTCCTAGTTTTCCTAACGTTCAAGTAAAACAGGGCAGAAAATATATTGATAGAAAAGGTTGGAGTTTAGTTAATATTTATGATCACAACAACTGTCCGATTAATTTCGAGGATTCTTCACAATTCTTCTCATTTAAAAATTTCAATAATAGTAAAGGTTATCATACATACGATTCATTAATTCAGCAATGTAAAATATATAAAGTAGATACCTTAAACATCCGATACTCAATATCCTTAGAGTTATTTGGCTACTTCAGCAACATACTTTTTTTAAAGCCGCATAGCACATGTCGTTATTATGTATCTTTGCCTGGGATTAATTTGCCGGGTAAATACAGGGTATTTTATAGTTCGGGAAAATCCAATAAAAATTTTAAAGATTTTAGTGAGGAAGCAAAAAAGCACAACATTGTAATTCCTCAAAAAATAGATGGATTTGAGCGTTTTCAGGGTGTTTTATCTTCTGATACTTTATACTTTAAGATTAAAGGATTTAGGTGGCCCAGAATTAAACTAAGAAGAGATGATTATATAATGTGATGATTAGCTAAGCTGGAAACAGTAGATTTGGGTTATGTATTTGAGGTACTTGCAAACTACGCCAAGCGTTAGATTCTAAATAAATCGCTATATGAAAATAGGCTGGAGTCTGTAAAGATAGGATCGACTAAGGTGGAACCGTCGGAACCATAGCCGAACAGAGAGTTTAGCCGAATGGAAGGTTATGTATTTAATTCTGAAATTATATCCTATTTAATTAGGAAAATGTTACCTTAATTGGTAACTTTTTTCTAAATTTGCAATTCATGAGAATCATAAAAGAAAAGACATTAAAAGAGTATTGGCTGCAAAGTAAATATCAATTGGCTGAAGAGGCCTTAAAAGCTTGGATTTACGAAGTAAGGTATACTGAATGGGACAATCCAAGTGAACTTAAATTTAAATACAGGAATGCTAGTATAATAAGTTCAAAAAGAGTGGTGTTCAATATAAAAGTTAATGATTACCGTTTAATTGTTGATATTGAGTATAAACTAAAAATTGTATTTGTATTATGGTTCGGCACACATGAGGAATATGATGAAACAGATGCTAAAACAGTGAATTATGACAACTAAAATAATAAAAACAGAACAGGGTTATAACGAAGCTTGTGCAAGGATATATCAACTGATTAACAGTTCGGAAAGTCCCATTGAGCCAAATTCCCCGGAAGGCGAAGAGATGGAGCTTTTATCATTGCTGGTAGAAAAATACGAACAGGAACATTATCAGTCAGAAGCGCCAAATCCAATTGAAGCAATAAAATTCAGGATGGAGCAAATGAATCTTAAGCAGTCTGATATAGCGCCTTTATTTGGTGGGAAAACGAGGATATCGGAGGTATTGCATGGTAAGAGACCACTAACCTTAAAAATGATCACTTTGTTAAACAGGTATCTTGGAATACCCGTAGAATCCTTAATGATGGGTAAGAAAGTACGACTTGATCAGGAAACACAAAAAATGTTATTAAAAGTCCCATCGATTAACGAGTACTTAAATCAAAAAAATAAAAACATAGTATTGGTTTAGATTTGTTTCAGGTCATCAGTATAAATGGTAATTTATTCGACGTAGTTGCAAACTACGCCGAACGCTATATTCTAAATAACCCGCTATGCGAAAACAGGCTGAAACCTTTAATGATAGGATCGACTAAGGTGGAACCGGTGGAACCCATAGCCGAACAGAACATGAAAACTGGGAAATATGTAGCCACACGCGTTTGGAAACGCGCGTGAGCGGAGAATCAGGTAATTTTCAAATCTTCAAATAGAATTTCTCCTCAACTTCAAATCAAATTTTTCAATCTCTTAAAAAGGTCTTCCAGGTCCAAAGCCACCTCTGCCGGGTCCATGATCATGATCGTCTGCCGGAGCTTTGTAATTGCGGAGGTTGTATGTAAAGGTTAAAAGGGCAAACCGCTGCAGCGTGTTGGTACTGGAATCGGTAGTGTTTGAAGCCGAAACGGTGTGCGTTATATTTTTATTTTGATTAAGCACATCAAAAATGCTTAATTTGAGTTCGGCAGCGTTGTTTTTCATAAACTTTTTACCAAAGGCGATATTCCATTGTAAAAAAGTCTGATTGTAACCGCCTGCCAAGCCCCTGTTGATTTGTTCAACAAAAGTATTTTGCAGGACAAATCCTTTCAGAATAAAATTCGATCGGACACTGATACTGTGGTACCATGCATTGCTATTTATGCTTGATGCCTGATCAAGTATCCTTTGAGGGACTGAATCTGTATAGCTAATCCTGCCAATGGTATAATTAGCCGTATAGGTCAATGTAAAATCGACGTTTTGACTTATGTTGCTGCCAAGCACTACTCCACCAGTTAAATTATACTGTTTGGTAATGCTCAATATTTTGTCCACAGAACCAGGAGATGTAGTATAACCACCGCCACCCATAAGGTTAATATTAAGTTTTAACGGTTGAAACAAATATCCGTAATTCAAAAATACGCGTGTATTCCATGAACCACCAAAGTTAAGAGGCGTTGTTAGTGTGCCGTTTGTTTTTAATTTATTTACCGTATCGCCAGGAATGATCACTGAGTCCTTCTTCATGTATTCTATAGAATTACCAATAGTATTCTTTGTATAACCTCCGAAAAAGTTAACACTGTAATTGGTTGATTTCGTTGGATTGGACACCCTATAGTTTACCATTCCATTATGAGCATATTGATGTTTTAAATCCGGATTACCTTGGCTGAAAGATAGTGAATTCGAAATGATTACAACATCCTGTAATTGATTGATTGATGGAGGATTTGTAGAAGTTCTGTAAAAGACTCTTAAATTGGCAGTTTTCGAAATTTTATAATTGAGCATCACATTGGGTAAAAGATTATCAAAGGCTTTATCGACATTTGATGTTTGCGGAAATGTGCGTCTTCCGGTTAAATTGGCTCTTTGGTAATCGACCCCAATGGAGGCATTTAAATTCTCGCCTCCCCTGATCCTATAACTGATACCTCCCCTTTGGGTATTGTAATTATTCTTATACACATTGGATAATGAGGTGTCCAATCTGGCTGGAACAACCTTTTGGTCATAAGAATATACGTTAGTGTTATTATTATTGAAAGAGGCATTGTAGCTCACCTGGATGATTCCATTTTTTCCAATGGGTTCAGTGTATGATAAATTTGAAGAAATCGTTTCGCCTTTGGTCTTTGAGTTTGATTTTTGATCCATGGTCACTGTATCCATTACACCCAGTCCCTGATTTCTGGTTTGTCCAATAGTTAAGGATTGCGTGATGCCATCCGAATTATTCAAATTTCCGGAATAATTAACACCCAACGAAACAGTGCGTCCTTTTTTAGCAAATTTGTGCCGGAATACCAAATCACTGCTATAGTTATATCCCAGGCCATTGTTGCCACTGTTTGAATATAATTGAGATTCTGGCGATTCAATATCATAGTATTGTAATTGATTCGACTTATAATTTCCATCATTTAGCTGGGTTGAGAATCTTGGGCTCCAAACAATGGAATTCGCTGAATCGATGGTATATTCAAGCCTCATATCGAACCTGTGGTTAAAGTTCATGCTTTTTGAATTGTTCAGTTGGTTGCTGTATCGATTTGTATTTTCACCCTGAGCATTGAATTTAGTAGAATCCTGAGTATTATAAAACATCGTATTACTTAGCTTATCAAGCTTATTGTGTTGTGAGTTAAAGAAATAACTACCGGTTAAGGAAAGCTTTTTGTTAAAAGTATTGGAATAATTTATCCCAACAGAGTGAGTGGTATTGATTCCGGATTGTTGACCAACATAAGGGCTACCTCCGCCACCTCCAGGACCACCGCGACCACCGCCACCGCCACCACGGCTGGTGGCTCCAAGTAAATCCTGCATGTTAAAATTTTGCTGATTGACGTTATTGCTTCCACCAATTATGGTAAGACGTTGTTGCTTCTGGGAAGTGATTAATCTGCCATTGGCTGTATATTTATCCTGAAAGTCAGTTCCTAATGTTAACAGGCCGGTTGTTCCATTCCGCTTGTCGGCTCGGGTAATGATATTCATGACTTTGTAACTTTGACCATCGTCGAAACCTGTGAATTCAGCCTGATCACTCAATTTATTATATATTTGTACCTTGTCGATAACTTCGGCAGGCAGGTTCTGCAAAGCCATGGAAGGATCGTCTCCGAAATAATATTTACCATCAATCATTACACGTTTAACTTCTTCGCCGTGAGCTTTAACAGTGCCACTTTCAATAGTAACTCCGGGCATTTTTTGCACCATATCCTGGGCGTTGGCATCCGGATTGACCTTAAAAGCACTGGCATTCAATTCAGTGGTGTCGCCCTTTTGAATTGCAGGAGGGGCTTGACCTTTGATAACTACCTCGTTGATATTCTGAGACGCTTCTCCCAATGAAATTGTACCAACATTTTCAATTTCATCATGAATGGTGATTATTTTGGTTAATTTTTTGTATCCTACATATGTGGCACTAAGCTTATAGGTTGCTCCGATCCTCAGGTCGTTGATTGAAAAATTACCAGCATTGTCAGTAACGGCAATTTGTTTATGGGTTGAATCTTGTGTGTTGGTTAAAATTACATAAACGCCGACCAACGGATCCTGTTTAACTTTTTCTACTATTTTACCGGTTATCCTGGCTTCCTGCGCATAGGTGAAAGCACAAGAAACGCCAAATAAGATTAATGCGGGTATTAATTTTTTCATATGTGATTGTTAAAAATTGAATATTTTAAAAGTAATTTGTTAATATGACACTGATATTTCTAAAAACTTGCAAATAGAAAATTAAAAAAAATATTCTGAAACTAAGTTGTTGTCATTGTGTGATTTAATGCATAATGTTAAGTTATGCAAGTTATTTTTTGCATAAGGCAGCAAGGTCGTTTGATGAGGTTTATGTATTTCTACTAAGGTTCAAATAGAAAAACAAGGTTAAGAATTCCATTTAATGGAGAAACTGGCATTGTCTTATATTTAAAAGTTAATTGATATGAAAACTATAGACATAATCGTCCATCACAAAGCCAGCCCCAATTTCGCTTACTATTGATTCGGTGCGGATAAAGCCTGTTTTTTCGTAGGCTTTGATAGCTTTTGTATTATTCTTGTTAACAGTGAGGTATACTTTATTGCATCGATGTTCTTTTGCATATTCGATCACATAATTCAGGGAGGCTTTGCCATAGCCTTTCCCCTGCTGTTCTATTTTCAGATAAAGTTTATTGAGTTTGACTTCTTTGTTTTGGCAAGTGGTGAATGCAATAAAACCAATAGGCTCTGAGTCAGCCTCTACAACCACCCATTTTATACCGCAATCCAATTCCTGTTCAATGGTTTTAGCTGAATACATTAATCCCAGCATATATTCGATTTGTTCGGTGGAAAGAATATCGGGATAATAACTCATCCAAATCTCACGTGCCAGGGAACCCAATAGGTTGATATCGGAGTTGGAGGCATTTCGGAAAGTTAACATGGTAAGTGACGGTTATAATTAATGGCTCCAAAGATAAAACAACTTTCCTTATTTTTTCAAAAACGCTAACTTATCCAAGCGACATAATAAATTTATAATGATTTGGTATTTCATTTAGATTTTCTTTTCTAGCAGACTACTCCATTCACTGCGATCTTCTTTGAACCCCCTGGCTATACCGGGGTTATTCAAATTTTACCCTGACGGGTAAGTCCGGAGGACTTAAATTTGAATAAGAGGCTGTCTAAAAAGCAATTTAGGCGGCCTTTTTCATTTCTGGGTAAACTTTGAGTTTTGTTTCCAGT